>Ga0256846_1000075_pt1 | contig 42043 bp, 32 predicted proteins | sample TevniametaG_FD_189098 | JGI IMG/M metagenome (GOLD analysis project Ga0256846, IMG submission 189098) | Tube worm associated microbial communities from hydrothermal vent at the East Pacific Rise, Pacific Ocean - Tevnia | ecosystem: Host-associated > Annelida > Integument > Unclassified ...
ATCCCGTACCCTCCCTGGAGATTTTTTGTTTTGGTAATACCCTTTTCACGCAACACCAGCTGCGCTTCATAGGAGCGCGGGCCGGTGTCGCAGAGCAGGCAGAAAGAATCGTCGGCTGACAATTCGCCGATGCGCGAAACCAGCTCATTTTGCGGGATATTGATCCAGCGATCGCCATATTTTTTCCTGAAGGGGGCCGATTCTTTCTTCCCGCGAACATCCAGCACGTTTATTTTATTGTCATCAAATAAAGTGGTAAATCTGTCCACATCAACAGGGACATTGTACCCCCGGATGATATTATCCAGCGCATTCGCAGCGTTATTGACGATATCCATGGCGGATGCCAGCGGCGGGGCGTAAGACACTTCGAGGTTGGATATCGCATCAACATCCGCACCGTAAGGCAGAAGGACGGCCACGGCATCTACCCGTGCCTTTACCGCATCGCCGTTTGAACCCAATGCTTCAATGCCCAGTATTTTGCGACTGGCCCGATCGGCGATCAGTTTCAGGTACATGAGTTCGTGGGTCGGATAAAAGTGGGCCCGATCGGACTGGACGACCAATGAATAAACGGGATCAAAACCGGCGGCTTCGGCCTGTTTAACGGTCAGGCCCGCGCGGGCAATCCCCACATCGAACACCTTGAGGCAAAACGACCCAACGGTGCCTTTAAACAAAGCGCGGCCGCCATTAATATTCGTACCAATTATCCGCCCCTGGCGGTTGGCCAGTGATCCCAGCGGCATGGGAATCCGCTGACCGCTGATAAGGTGGGTTAATTCGACACAGTCTCCGCCTGCGAATATGTCCGGATCGGTCGTCCGCATGCACTGATCGACCAGGATACCTCCAAAACTTCCCGTGGCAAGTCCCGACGACTTCGCCAGAAGAGAATTGGGCCGCACGCCAATTGCCATAATAACCAGGTCGCAGGGAATAAGCGATCGGGTTGTCTTGACCCCGGTCACCCCGGTCTGAGGGTCCCCCGTAATTTCAGTGACGCTTTCAGAAAGCAATACCCGCACCCCGTTTTCTATCATGTGATTTTCTATCAGGGTAGACATGTCCCCGCCAAAGGCGGGTAGTAAAAGCTGATCAACCATTTCCACCAGGGTTGTTTCAACCCCCCAGAGATCGGTCAGGGCCTCTGCCATTTCAACGCCGATGGCGCCCCCGCCGATGACAACCGCCCTGTTCACTTTTCCGGCGGATAGAAGATCTTTTATTTTTTTGGCATGGTGAAGGTTGGACACAACCGTCACCCCCGGTAAATCGGCCCCGGGTATGGGAGGGGCAACCGGCGTTGCCCCCGTGGCAAGCACCAGTTTGTCGTAAGGCAACACTTCGGAAACACCTGTCGTGGTATGACGGACTGAGACTTTTTTGTCCTTTCGGTTTATCTCCAGGACCTCCGTGTTGCAGATAATTTTTACGCCTTTACACGCGTCAAAAAACTTTTCATCACGGATTGCATGAGAGCTGGTGGAATATAGGTTTTCAAGGTCAGAGACATCTCCACCCACATAATACGGGATACCACAGCCGCCGTAAGAAATAAGATCGTCTTTATCGATAATGGTAACGCACGCCCCGGGGTTCAGGCGTTTCAGGCGGCAGGCGACTTTAGGCCCGAGGGCGACAGCGCCAATAACAATGACATTAAGCGGCATGGGGTGACTCTCCAGTAGTAGATTTAAAAATGTAAACCATTGCCATGGAATCTGGATTCGGCTGCATGGCAGAATATGACCAACACGAACACTGCCCGTTTCAGATACAAGCAGAGACATGGCCCGGCTGTCAAGCGTGTTTCGATTTCATAAAATGATTATTATAATGCAAAAATTTTCAATAGATAGTTTCCGGACCTTTATGCGGGGAGGATAAAGCAGGGAAGATCGCTCAGATCATCTTTAATAAATAAGAAAGAAACGTGTCGTATTTATCCGGACAGTACGCAAACGACCGCGCACCCGAAAGTGCACGGTCGTGGGTTTTCAAATTTCATTGAGCGCAGCCGCTGTGTATCCGATCCTAAAAGACCAGAACGGCATCGGCCGCAATCGCCATGACGTTGACTTCTCCACCGGCTGTTGTTTTGGACCCCTCAATCAGGTCCGATTCATCGATGTTGCGTTCCTTGATGCAGGGCGCGCACACCCGCAGTGTCCCTCCCAGCGCCAGAAAATCATCCATCAGTTTTTTCATGTGCGGAAATCCGCCGCCGCGCAGCATTGTTTCGATATATCCTTTCCTGGCAAGATAGACGCCGTTTCCCTGGAGAACGATCGTCGCTTTAATATCCATTGCCAGAGCCCCGCCGGCAAGCACAAACGGCATGGATGCTTTTTCCGGGTCATCTCCAGCATATGTATCAATATACAAGATTGATTCTTCTTTGTCGGCCATCAGGTAAAATCTCCTTTCATCAGTTAAGTATGATAATTAATTCTGCAATGCACGTTCACGAACGCGAATTAAATATTGGATCAGCGGGCGGTAAAGCTGATGTGTCCATTTGGCGAAGGGCACTTCAATCACCAGCATGGGCACAGCGATCATCAGATGAATGACGTAAATATAATAAGTTGTCAAGGGCCATGCCAGCAGTCGGGTCAGGTGAATGAGGATGCCGGTGAACGTCGTCAGCCACAACAGGATGAGAAACGCCCAGTCCGAGGAGTGGGAATGTTCGTAAACCGGCTTGGTTTTTTTCAATCGTCCTACAATGGCAATGGTGACGCCGTAGAGAATCGCAAACGTGGCATAATAGCCGATCAGCCGGACCGGATGCCATAAAGGATATATTTCATCCCGTTGAAACCAGCGGATCCCCAGAACGACAAGGATAAAAATCGAAGAATAACCGGTCATGATCAACAAATGGATAAACCATTGTTTTCGTTGAGAGGCGGTCCCGCAGGCATTGAACTGTTTCTGGGTTAAAAAATGGACGATGAATTCTTTGGCCTCTCTGATATACAGGGGCAGGGGAATTCCCCAGATAATCCGGTTTTGAAACTGCTGCTTGCCGCTTTGGTCCAGCTCGGGGTATTGCCCGGGGTCTCCCATGACGCCTTTGAACATCCGAAAAGCATTGGTCAAAAGGAAAAAGGAAAGCACGGCGAGCATAATGAGGTCGAGTATTTCAATGACCCGGTTGGGGGCAAAAACATTCAGGGCCACCCGGTCGGTCAGCATGGGGCCGTGGTAGACGTAGAAGCCGAGACCCACCAGTCCGGCCACGACAAGAATGGCCATGACTTCGAAAAGCTTGGACGTATAAAACAGCCGGGAGATACCCGTCCAGTCGTACAGGGATGTCAGATAGCGCCGCAGGCCCATCATCACTTCACCGGGGTTTGCCTGGCGCGGGCAGGTATCCGAACAATCCCCGCAATAGTAGCAGAGCCACGGTTCCGGGCTTTGCATCAACTTATCCTTGGCGCCCAGCTGCAGATAGCGGATGGCTTTGCGGGGAAACGGCGTGGCTTCGGTAGATAACGAACAAACCGCCGTGCAGTTACCGCAGTTAAAGCATGTTTTGGCATCCTCGACGCCAAACTTTTTAAGGCTCAATAATAACTCGGGTTGAATGGCTGTACCCATTTTTTTCTCCACGTAAGGCCTGATGTTGGTTGATACGAAAATACAAGCCGGATGTTACCGGCAGGGCGGATTTATTTTATTTCGCGTCAATGAGTTCGTATTTGAAATAATCCCCATCTTTGGCCCCTTCGGCGATCAGGCCATATTTTTTCAATGTCGCGACATAGACAAGCGTCCGGGAAGGAGACATGCCCGCTGCCGACGCGATTTCAGGGATTGTTTTCCCGCCGCCGGCCATGGCTTCCCGAATCGATTTAATGTCTTTGTTCTGTGACTTGATGGCGCTGCGGGCGCGATTTACCGCTGCCTTGCGCTGTTCGCGCAATGCTTTCATCTCATTCTTGCCGGTCTGTTTTTTGTTTTCACTCATCTTGACACTGCTTCCTTTAGACGGGGCCAGCCTGGGCCCCCGTTTTTATGCATCGCCAATCCCTGGAGATGCACAGATAGAGAGAGGTGTGGGCGGATATTTAAGCCGCCACAATGGCATCGACCATATCTTCGTACTGCTTGAGGGTCCACCCTTTGACATCGATGGCATTACCCGGACATGCGGCCACGCAGACACCGCAACCGGTACAGATGGCCGGGTTGACTTCAGCCCGTTCCACCTGTTTTCCATCGACTTCAACCGATTTCAACTTTACGGCTTCCACAGGGCAGACTTCTACACAGCCGCCGGTGCCGGTGCAGAGATCCATATCAATGCCGGCCACAAACGGATCCAGCTCCACATATCCCCGGGCCAGCAGCGCCGTGGCTTTGGCTGCGGCGGCCTGGGCCGCGTTGCAGGCTTCGCTGATATCCATGGGGGCCTGGCAGGTACCTGCCAGAAGGATACCCGTGTTGGCCATCTCCACCGGGCGGAGCTTGGGATGAACTTCCTGGAGGAAACGGTCGCTCCCCACGGGGAGTTTCATCATCTCAACCAGGTCGGTAATGGGGCTGGGCATCATGCCGACGGCCAGAACAACGAGGTCCACTTCCGCGTCGATTTCCTCGCCGAACGTCAAAGTATCCTTGACCGATATCTTGAGGGGATATCCGCCCGTGCTGTTGGGCGTCACCACCGGCGCATCTTCCGGTTCGTAGCGGAAGAAAAGCACGTTCTTTTCGGCGGCGCGTTCATAATACTCTTCCTGGCCGCGGCCATAGGTGCGGATGTCTCGATAATAATCCAGTACCTGGGTGCCGGGGTACCGCGAGCGGATGTCGGCGGCCGTGCGCAGCGTGGCACTGCAACAGGTGCGAGAGCAGTATTCATTTAGAGAATCGGTGTCATCCGGTTCGTGGATACCGGGAATCTGCCGGCTGCCGACACAGTGGATCATGGCAACCCGGCGGATTTTCTTTCCGTTAAACGACAGGTGTTTACCACTGGATGCCGTCTGTGCAACGTGCTGAATCAACTGAGGGAGGGTGATGACTTCGGGGTGGTCGCCATACCCGAATTCTCCCTTGCGGGGGGTATAGGGGGTAAAACCGGTGGCAAAAATGATAACCCCCGTATCGATTTCCATCGTTTCATCAGATGCCGGTGGCGGCGCCGGATAGAAACCGGCAAAGGGAACCATCTGGCCGGTGGCATTGCCGTCGTCAGGCAGGGCCTGCCATTTTTCCAGCGCTGTATTGGTTCCGGGAGGTTCTTTTTTCACCGTTATTTTGAAATTACCGACATAACCTTCAAATCCAACAATCCGGCCGCATGTTGAAATATCGATATTGGGATCGTCGACAGCGGCCCGGGCGAGTTGTTCGATCAGGTCTGTGGCCGATGCTTCCGTGGGAACGAGCTTGTCCAGGCGGGCCGCCTGACCGCCGAGAAAAGGCGATTTTTCCACCAGCGTGACGGCAATTCCCCGGCTGGACAGATCCAGTGCAGCGCGCAGACCCGCCATGCCGGCGCCAATGATGGTGGCGTGGTTGCGGGCATCGACACGGATCGGTTCGAGAGGAACCAGGCGCTTGGTTTTGGCCACGGCAGCGGCAACCAGCGTCGTGGCCTTGGCTGTCGCCGGGTCGCCATGGTGAACCCAGCTGTCCTGTTCACGGATATTGGCGTGATCGTAAAGATACGGGTTCATGTCCGCCCGCTTGATCGCGCCTCTGAAAGTCAGTTCGTGCAGGCTGGGCGCGCAGGAAGCCACGACCACCCGGTTGATTTTACCGCTCTTGATATCATCCTGAATTAATTCCTGGCCGGGGTCGGAGCACATGAACATATTGGTGTGGGACACAACAACGCCGGGAATATTTTTGATATCTTCAGCAACCTGTTTTACGTCCACATGATCGGAAATATTTCCGCCGCAATGACAGATATAAACACCGACCCTGGGTTCGTCTGCTGGTTTTTGTTTATTTGATGACATGGGGTTTTCTCCAGATATTATTCTCAGGCAGCCTTTGATTTGCCCAGGGCAGTCATGTATTTGGACGCTTCCATGGCGGCCGCGCCGGCTTCGGCAATGGTATCAACAATGTCTTTGGGGCCCGCCGCCACACCGGCAACAAAAACGCCCGCCATATCAGTGATGGTCGGGGCGATTTGAGGCATGGATGATTTGATAAATCGATCCGTGTCACAGCTCACCGAACAGATTCCCTGTGGCGTCCATCCGGGAACCATGCCCAGTGACAGAATGACCAGGTCGTGTTCCCGTTCAACCACACCGCCACCGTCTTCCTGGGCTTCATACCGGAGTGAAACGAACTGGTTGTCCGCCTGCGTGATTTTGGCGATTTTTCCCTTTACAAATTCAATCCCCATGGCTTTGGCATTTTGATAAAACTGTTCATATCCTTTACCAAAGGCCCGAATATCCATGTAGTAGATGGTGATGTCGGCCAGGGGCAGGGCGCCGGACAGCAGCATGGCCTGCTTAATGGCGTACATGCAGCAGACCCGGGAACAATAGGGAACGTTGAGGGTTTTATCCCGGGATCCGGCGCATTGCACATAAGCAATTGAATCCGGCTCTTTCCCGTCCGACGGGCGGATCACGCGCATATAGGGCCCGTGGGGGGCCAGCAACCGTTCCATTTCCATGGAGGTAATCAGATTCTGGACTTTTCCGCCATTATACTCCGGCTTCTGATCGATGGGCGTCAGTTCGAACCCGGTGGCCAGGACAGCGGTTTTTGCGTGGATGAGCATCTCTTCCGGCTGCTGAAAATAGTTGACCGCATCCGTCGGGCAGACCTTGGCGCATTTCCCGCACAATGAACAATTGTCCGCATCGAGTACGGCGATCTGTGGAATGGCGTTGGAAAACGGGATATGAATCGCCTTGCGCATGTTGAAATTGCCCTGTTCAGCATCGGGCACATAAACAGGGCATCCGTATTCACACTGCCGGCAGCCGATGCATTTATCCGGATCGACAAAGCGGGGTTTCTGGACGACGGTTGCCGTTACGGTTTCCGGGGAATTGCGGTTAAGCGTTTTTAAATCACAATAGGTCAAGAGGGTGATGTTATCATGATGTGCAGAAGCCGCCATTTTGGGGGTGGTGATACAACTGGCACAGTCCAGTGTGGGAAACACCTTGGACAGCCGAATCATTTTTCCACCAATGGTGGCGTCTTTTTCGATGACGACCACCTTAAAATTTTGATCGGCCAGGTCCAGGGCGGCCTGTAACCCGGCAATCCCGCCCCCGACCACGAGGGTGTCAAAGGTTAATTCACGACGTGTTTCCATTTCATCTCCTGGAAAAACCCGGGGCAGCACGAGAATAGCCGTCCCGGGCATATGGGGTAAGGGTCGGATCAGGCAGCCTGCGTTTCACCTTCCATGGGCCGGCCGAGTTCCTGGATGAGGGCATTCATGTCGTTGACCTCTTTTAAAAATGCGCGGTTACAGACCGTACAGATCGCGGTCAGCCGTAATCGGCGTAGATCGATACCGACAGATTTCATCTTTTTAAAAACCTGATCCAGTCGTTTGCTCAAGGCATGAAAGGCACCATCATACGGGCACTCTTCGCCACAGGCCATGATGATGATACCGCCGACGCCTTTCTTAAAACAATCCAGATAAAAGCTTTCCGGAAACAACACCGGTGCCCGAACCCGCAGAATGTAGGTGTTGGCCGGATAAGATGAATGCGCCTGCCCGACGGAGTTGGCGCCCGGGTAAGCGCATGTTTCGGTGGCCAGAATGAGAATTTTCCCATCCGTCGATGTACTCGGTTTATCTGCCATGTGCAAAAAGTCCTATTTATTCCTGCGTACGAAATGCTTGTCATAGCCATCCACTTCCAACAGACCCAGATATTCATGCCCGACCTTACCGGCCCAGGCGGGAACGTCCGTACGGGTGCCAACATCGTTGGAAAGAATCTCCAGGATTTCACCGACTTTTACTTTTCCGATACCCTTTTTGGCCTCAAGAAGGGGTCCCGGGCAGGCGCTTCCGCGCGCATCTACAGAACTGCCTACTTCGATGGTGCTCAGATCAATGTCGCTCATGATTGTCTCCTTTTGATGAATGGTTAAAAGTTTTGAAATTGATAGGCTTTAAGGGGTCTATCTCCCTTTTTTCCAAAAGAAACCGGCATAAATCGTTATGGTCATCGATTTCGATTATGCGATGGTGGCCGGTGGCGTCCAGGATCTGGAAAAGATATTTGCGCGTATCCGGGTCGGTGGCGAAAATTTCAAGCTTTTCTCCGGATTTCATTTCGCGAAGCGCCTGGGTCACTTTTAAAAAAGTAAACGGGGCGATCACGCCCCTGAGGTCCAGTGTATAGTCCTTTTTTCTGGCCACGATATCCTTTACATCAACCCGTCAGCGTAAGAGATTGTCAACCAAACGCATGAATACCTGGTAAAACTGATAATTGACATAAGCAAGGGCGATGCCAGCCGGTGCGGTTTAACTGAGCCGGGAAAATGATCAATGCGACCGGGCCTGTTTGGATGAATGAGAGATATCTGGTTTTCAGGGGTTGTTAAAAATATGTTAAAGTGTTAAATGCAGCGTTAAACATTCGTTAAAAAATTAACAGGAGAACCTGATGCTGGCCCATGAATTAAACACATATTGGAAAACAGTGGTGGATACGATTCAGGAAGGCATCATGATTGTCGACGTTGAAGGGACGATTGTGGCGATCAACCGGGCCTTTGAACGGATTACAGGGTACAGACAGTCTGAAATCATAGGGAAATCATGTACATCGCTGAATTGTTCCACCTGTGCCGTTGCCCGGGATGTCAGTGGAGAACACTGGTGTTCCCTTTTTCGGACCGAAACGCTGAGGACAGGACAATGCACCATTCAGCGGTGCGATAAAAAATATGTCCATGTGCTGAAGAATGCTTCTCTGCTGAAGGATGACCGGGATCAGATCATCGGCGCCGTGGAAACGCTGACGGATATTTCCGAATTAATTGCGAAGGATACGCAAATCGAGGCATTTCGCCGGGAACTGCGCGAGGAAAACCGGTTTTGCGGCATTATCGGCGCGTCGCAACAGATGCAACAGGTGTTTGATTTAATAGTCAATGCCGCCCATTCGGATGCCCCGGTCATCATTTTTGGAGAAAGTGGCACCGGAAAAGAGCTGATTGCGCGGGCGATTCATGAAAACAGTGGGCGCAAGGATAACCCCTATGTCAAAGTGAATTGTGCGGCGCTGAATGAAAATCTGCTCGAAAGCGAGCTCTTCGGGCATGTCAAAGGCGCGTTCACCGGTGCCTTTCAGGGGCGGGAAGGCCGCTTTGAGGCCGCCCGAACAGGGGATATATTTCTCGATGAAATCGGAGACTTACCCTTGTCCACCCAGGTTAAATTGTTGCGGGTGCTCGAAGAAAAAGTGGTTGAACGGGTGGGTACCAACCGGATTATTCCCATCGACGTGCGTATCATCACGGCGACCAATCGCCACCTCAGCGCCCTGGTGGAAAGAGGGCAGTTCCGGGAGGATTTGTTTTACCGGATCAATGTGATTCCGATCAATGTACCGCCCCTGAGGGATCGACAGGGAGATATACCGTTGTTGGCCGAGTCCTTTTTTCGGCGGATTCAGCTCAAAAGCGACAAGCGGATTCAACGGATCGGCACGGCGGCAATGGCGGCTTTGATGCGCTATTCCTGGCCGGGAAATGTCCGGGAACTGAGAAGCGCATTTGAATATGCCTTTGTGACCTGCCGGAGCGAAACGATCCAGCCCAAAGACCTTCCCCCGGGAATTATTAAAGAAATATATGAAAAACAGGGGGATACGGAAATTATGCCGGTTAATCGGGAAGAGGAGCAGAAGACACAATTACTGCAGGCACTGCAGCAGGCCGGTGGAAACCAGACCCGGGCAGCGCAGATCCTCGGTATTTCCCGGGTGACCGTGTGGAACCGGTTGAAACGGTACGGCCTAAAGGCGAAATATGTGGCTTAATTGTTCCGGGGCCGGGGGGCGATATCATACTTGGCATGGCAATTGCTTAAAAAATATTCGAACGGCTCAATGTATTACCTCCAATAGAGCTGTTTTACCTCACCCTCGATAAATCGGCTCCTTGGGATTATCCCTCGGGGCCGATTTATTTTTTACGGTCGACAGGGCCCCCTGTCTGGTTGCCGGCATGCTTTCTGGATATATGGAGTGGGGCCGGAGGGGCGGGGCGATAATATTCCGGACAGCCGGTTGGCGTCGTTCCCCCTGCCTGCAGAGAATGAATGGCGTTGCGGATATAAAAAGGGTGGATATGCATGTGCATGATCCACCCTTTCGCTGGCGGTTGCCGCTGGGGGAAGTTAAAAATGCCCCCGGAAAAGAAACGGAAGTAAAAGATCCGTTTCTTTACATTACGTGTTTGATCGATTCAACCTTGTCTTGATCAATAAGAATGGCATGGCTCTGCCAAATTTTGAAAACCATATTCGCCGTCTGGTCGCCCACCCAGAAAATGCCATCCACCCATTCAAGTGAGCCGGGGCGGCTGATTTCTCTGGGAAGCAGTATCTGCTGATCAATAACACCGGATTTAAGGTTCATTTTTACCAGGCTTGGATGGACGGCGCTTTTCTGGGATCGCTTGGTCGATTTCATGCCGACGACCCAGAGGGCGTTGCCATCCCAGGCCAGGCCCGTGGGATATTGTATGGGAGACCGGTAGGTATCTAAAACCGTGCCGTCCGGTACTGAAACTTTGTAAATATTGCCGTCAGCTTCATCGGCGATCCATAAGTCGGTACCGTCGAAGGTCATGCCGCTGGGGCCGGCGCCGGGCGCGGGGAAAGATGCCAGCTTATTAAAATTATAGTCAAATTTGGTTATCGTCTTATTGAAGATGTCGGCGACCCATAAAAATCCATACTCGCAGCAATCACCTTCCCATGCCATGCCGCAAATTGATGCCCCGTTGGTCAGTTGTGTTGGAAAGCGACCGTGGCTGTAATAGTTGGCGGGGTCCATTTTCTGGTCCGCGGTGTAATACCAGCGCGTTTGAATTTTTCTGACCGCAATCGCCTGATTCAGCGCGCCAATCACGAGGTCGCGACCATCCCAGGCCATCGCGCGGGGCCCCAGGGTGCTCGAGTTTTCAAAGGGCCGAAACAAGGTGGTTTTAAACTGCTGGGGTTGACATGCGGAAAAAATAAACAGACTGATCAGCATTATCACCCAAATAAAAGATTTACCCTTCATTTTGGCCTCCAGAATAAGCGATTACGTTTTATTTACACGCGGCTAGATAATCATTGCTGCACAGATTAAATCCGCAGAATTCTGCATAATTGTGTTACAATCAGCCTCAATAGAATAATTCAATCGGTTTGTCAATAATAACGATCAATTAATCATGATAAACCGGCATGCCCTTCTTTTTCCAGCAACCGCTGATACCAGCAGGCAAAATCATACATGCCTTTGGAATAGGCGTCGTTATTGACGATACCCAGCGCCAGGTCCAGGGCGCCCCGGCCATACGAATTGTCGTATTCGTCCGCCGGGCATGACGATAAAAATTCCCGGATCAGCATCTGGGTCGTCCGCCGGGTCGGGTCCCGCCGGATATCGATGGGGTCTTTGGGAACCTGGAAGGGGTCCCATTTGTCGTATCCACGCTTTTGAATTCGTTTCTGATAGCGGGGCGACATGCTGTCAAAGACCGCTTTTTTTCGAATTTCGGCCTCTTCGGGCGTTAGGTTGTGCATTTTGTCCCTCTCTTTCTGCGGTGCGGGGTCGGCTCCGGCGTTTCTTCCGGCCCGGTTCCCAGATACGTGTCGTCATAATCGGTCAGCAGAGCCATTGAAAGGGGGACGAGGATTTCACCCATGCGGTGGTGGCGGCTTTCCATATCCCGGACCAGGCGGGAAGAAAGCCCGTACAGCGAGTGGGTAAGTTTGTCCATGCTGACCGTGGGGTAAGCGGTGCCCGGGGTGAAGCCGGACAGGCCACAGGTATGCCCTTTGCCGCCGATGGCCAGGGGAATACCGTAGAGCCGGCAGGTAATGGGGCGGAAATCGTATAAATCACACTGGTGCCGGTCGTTGAGCAGAGGACAGCGGCTGCGGACCTGTCCCAGGCGCTTGATGATCGTTTCTTCGTTTTGGCCATCCGCCACTTCCCGGGCGGCATGGCGTTTTATTTTGTGTAGCTGCCTGTCGGTGCGATTCGCTTTTTCAATAATGGATTCACGCTGATCGGGGGGGAGGGAGCGGTTAAACTGATGGTTTACATAAAGGGCTTCAATGAATGTCAAGTCAAATAAGGCATGGCAGCAGTCGTCGCAACCTGGTTTGCATTTGACTTCGGCCGGGTAGGACTGGTTGACTTTCTCGAAGACCGCATCGGTGGTGGCGCGCAGCGCCTCGTATTCCTGAAAGTAGGGTGTGAAATCAAAATCCATTTTGGATATCCTTGGCTGTAATGAATTAAATGTAAAAATGAAGATAGCGTTGTTTCACGTGAAACAATCAGAGGGATCAGCGGTACGGTTAAATTGTTTCACGTGAAACAGCTTATCATGTCCATGCTGGAAAGTCGATTTACTTTCCAATACAAAAACGGCTGAAAATACGGTCAACCAGCGTATCGTCTATGGATTCACCCGTAATCTGGCCCAGGGCATTAATGGCATCGCCAGCTTCAACCGCGGCGATCTCCAGGGGGGCGTCTGCGGTCAGGGCCTCGATCAGACGATGCGTCGCTTGAAGCGCCGTCTGGATCAACTGATGTTGGCGCAGGTTGGGGACAATCGGATTTTCTCCGAGGCGGCCATCTTCAACCGACATTGACTGGCGGACGGCGGATTCGAGCTTTTCCAGACCGGTCTGCCTCCGAACGGAAATGGCAACCACCGGAAAGTCGGCCCATCTGTCAGGCAGGCAGGGGCCATCGCTGGGCGATAACCGGTCGGTCTTGTTGGAAACAATGATGGTATTCTGGCCTTTCACCAGGTCAAATATTCGGTGGTCGTTATCGTCCAGCGGTCCGGAGGCGTCTGTCATAAACAAAACCAGGTCGGCCTCGGCAATACACGCGCGGGTTTTTTTAATTCCGATCTGTTCGATCGGGTCTCCGCCATCCCGCACGCCGGCAGTGTCAATGACCAGAATCGGTATCCCCTGTATGGTGACGGACTCTTCAATCAGATCCCGGGTGGTTCCCGGAATTTCGGTCACAATGGCCCGGTCTTTTTTAATGAGGCAGTTGAGAAGGCTCGATTTGCCGACATTGGGTTTACCGACAATGGCCATTTTTATCCCCTCGCGGTAGAGGTGGGCCCGCTGGTATTGTGTGATTAAACGCCTCAGTTCCTTTTCGACATCCGTCTGGATGCGCCGGGGCAGGGCGCTGTCAATAATCGTATCATCCGGATCCTCGATAAAATCGATGGCCGTTTCAATCAGCGCCAGATAATCGAGCAGATGTTGTCGAAGCGACTGGATCTGCTTATGCATGGTCCCGTTCATCTGGGTCATGGCCATGCGCAGAGCCTGATCGGATTTCGATTCGATAATATCGATGACGCTCTCCGCCTGGTCAAGGGTGAGCCGGCCGTTTAAAAAGGCGCGTTTGGTGAATTCGCCGGGTTCGGCGAGGCGGGCGCCATTCTCCAGAACCAGAGACAGGATCCGGCTGAGCGTGGCTATGCCCGAATGCGCCTGGATTTCGATGATATCTTCCCGGGTGTACGAATGCGGTGCCTGCATAAAAGCGAGCAGGACTTCATCGACCCTGTCACCCGTCGCCGGGTCGACAACATGTCCGTGATAAAGATGATGGGATCTGAAAACGGGAGGCTTTTTGTCCGGGCGCGGCGTCTGTGAAGCGCGAAACAGGGTATCGGCAATGGAAAGCGCGCGCGGGCCCGAAATTTTGATGATACCGATTCCTCCCGTGCCAAGCGGGGTAGAAATGGCGGCGATGGTTGAGAGGCTCATGGAAAAAGATCGTTTTTAATGGTCAGTAAGAGCAGACATCCAGTCCTCTTGCGGAAACGTCAGGCGCATGAGATGGATACGCAGGTTTATTTTTCGATTATTAATTCCCAGCTTGGCCCGAAGATTGCGGCGATGCGTTTCCACCGTCCGACGGGTGATCCCCATAAACCGGGCAATTTCCAGGTTATTCTTTCCCTGGCAGATGAGATTGGCGATATCAAACTCCCTTCGTGTCAACCCCAGCTGTTCAAGAGACAGTCGGTGGGCGAACGGAGAAACGATGTCTTTGAGGTTATGTTTGAGGATTTCGACCAGCGCCGCCTGGCGGTCATTCAGCCCGGAGTCGGCCAATTCGTCCAGATAAGGTGTCAGCAGCTTCCGGACGTTCGTCATGACGGATTCTTCCAGCTGTTTTTTGTCATCCGTTCTTTTTTTCAGAACGACTTTCATGGCCACATTCATTTCTCTCAGATATCGGGATTTGATCACCAGTTCCGCTTCCCGTTCCCTGAGTTTTTTTTCGGTTTCCTTTCGAATGGCGATCTGGTCCTGTGCGCGGGAAAACAGTTCGGCATTGGTGATGGCAACCCCTGCACTGGCGGCAAGCCCGGCCATGGTTTTGAGCAGGCGGTGGTTAAATCGATTCGGGGTCGTATCCACCACCTGCAGTGTTCCTATAACCTTGTCTTTGGTTTTCAGGGGGACCCCCATGATTGAGCGTATTTCGAGCCCCGTTTCCTGATCAACCTGCTTAAAATGCCGAATATCGTTCCGCGTATCGGCGATCAAAACGCGCTCTCCACTTTTGGCAATCCAGCCGACCACGCCGGTACCAATCGGCAGTCGCCAGCCGCAGACAAGATCGCTCCGGCGTCCCGTGGCCTGGCGACAGACCAGTTCTCCGGCATCAAAATCGATAAGCCAGACAGAACAACCGACCACACCCAGCAGCGTTCTCACTTTTTCGATCAAAACGGTCAGTACCTCATCGATTTCAAGGCTGGAGTTAATCACCCGTGCCGCGCGGTAGAGCAGATCCAGTTCCCGGTTGATTTGACGCAGAGAGCCTTTTGTCAGGCTGGTCGATTCTCTTCGCGATGAATCCATTGTATGGCTGGTACCTCGTTTGATCGCAGTGGCGGGCGTACCGAGCGATGGTCTCCGATACTTCATATCATCTCAAAAAGCGCACGGGCTTTCAAGGGCCAAAAAAGAAAGATGCCCGGATGGCCGGCATGGAGGGCGATTTGCCCGCCTGCCCGTGCTGAAGCGGGTGGCAGCCGTATCTCGGCGGATTTCAGCCTTTTTCGCAGCCATATCGCTTGATTCCTGATATTTTTTCCTATACAACAAATTTGTATCAATAAATTGCAGAGTTATACGCTGGAGGGAATAAATCCGAAAATCCACTTTGATCGGAAACGGATAAGCGCCAAAGGGAAACGATATGGATAATGTTCTTGTTGTCGATGATGACCCGAAAGAGCTGATTAACTTTCAGGAATGGTTCAAGGTGCTGTACCATTTCGAAGTGGCGATTGCTTCCGATGGTGAAAAAGCCATTGATATGTTAAAAAAGAAAGATATCAGCGTGTTTTGCACGGGAGTCAATATCCCTAAAATCGATGGACTGGAGCTTCTTGCCTATGTTACCCGCTCTCATCCGGAAACGCCCTGTATTGTGATGTCGGAATACGGCGTGCCGTGGTTTCATGAAAAACAGGATCGGCAGGATGTTCTCTACTATGTTGAAAAGCCGGTTCACCCGGAGGCCCTGGCCACAGCGATATTTGTGGGGCTGGTACTGACCGATGAGGGGGTGGCGTACAAAGGCATCTCCGTGCGCAGTTTTTTACCGCTTATTCGAGAAACCCATAAAACCTGCGGCCTTGAGATTGAGTCCCGGGATCGGGGCCGGGGCCAGATCTATTTTGAAAAAGGTCAGATCGTCGGTGCTTCCTGCAACGGGCTCAAGGGCGAAGAGGCCGTTATCCGGATGGCGGTGTGGGAAAGAATAAAATTGAATTTTTTTAATCTCCCGGAAGAGATGCAGGGGCGTTCATCTGATATTAACCTGACGGGGATTCTTGATATTTACTGGCGCGGCAAGCGGCCCCGGATCCTCCCGCACCCCCCGTCGGCACCGCGGACTTTCTCAAAAACCCGACCGGCGCGGCATTCGGCCCCGGATATTGTCAAAAAAACCGAAGAAACCATCGAAGATAAGGTGAAAAAATTTCTGCGGGAAGCCGGTCAGACGTTAAAAACGATTCCGGGATATCAGGCGGCCGGCATTCTCGGTAATGATTGGGGGACGATAGCTCTGGACCTGGCCGGAGATGTTGATTTTGTAGCCATCAGCAAACTGGTCCAGCGGATGGTCGCCGCCACAAAAGCGGATGAAGATAATAAACTGGGCCGATGCCAGGGGCTGACCCTGCAGACGCCGGCGCATACCATGATCTTTCTGGATACGGGGAAGGATTACCGCGTCATTGTTGTCATGGCCCCGGAAAGTAACTGGTATTTTGCCAAATGCCGTGTGGAAGGGGGGCTGTTGAGGGAATTGAAAAGCGTTTTCTGGGACCGGGTGAAACGAAAAAACGGTGCGTTCCAATCCCCCCGCATTGATGTGTAATCCCGGGATGCGCATTTTCCGCCGGTGCAGCAGATTGACGGACCGGGCGATCCAGTCAGTCCGGCCGTCCGGGCATTAGAACCCGCCGCCCGTATGAAATCCACCGCCCCCGCCAAATCCGCCACCCAATCCACCGGAGGTGCCGGAACCGATACTGCCGCCAAAGCCCCCCCCCATGCCCCCGCCGAATCCGCGACCGAAACCGCCGGGCATGTGCCGGCGCATAAACTGGCCTTCCCGGCCAATGCGGTCCCGAAGTTCGTACGCAGACAGGCCGCCCTGCAATAACTGGCCGAGCAATATGGCCATCTGAAAGCCGGATGGAAAGCGGAACATCTGTGAGTCGTAATTACGCTGGCGGTACCAGCGCCGCAGATCCTCCAGTTCGTTGGTTTTATTCTGACGATTGCGGAGTTCGGATTTCAGATCCCGCAATTCGCGCTCCGTGCGGGTCTGGTTATCTTCAAGCTCCAGGAGGCGCGACACAAATACGTCGTCTTCGGGCGTGGGCGTCGACCGTGCCTGGCGGTAAAGCTCCGACAGTTCCCGGCGCTTGAGCTGGCTGACCTGAAGCTGAATGGCCTGCTTGGTATACGCATCATTGCCTGTCGAGTATTCCGTTCTTTTGGTCAGAAGGTCCCGGTTCCTGAGCTCGTTTTTTTCGATCCGCGCCTCCAATTTTTTCAAGGCCGTCTGCGTGACTTCCAGGGATGCCCGCAATTTATCGATTCCGCCGGCTTTGGCGGCTTCTTCCTGTTTTCGTTCCAGCGCCTGCTGCAGCAGGGTTGTTTTTTGCTGCAGGGTATCGGCGTGGGCCTTCAGCCGGACAGGTAACATCGTCAGCATATGGTAGTTGGGCCGGTTTTCGTCATAATGAACAATGCGGGCGATCCAGGCGTCCAGGGATCGGCTCAGCCATCCCCCCTGGTAATCCGGTGTCTGGTAGTGGCGGTTCCACAGGTACATAAAGAGGGCGTCATCCTGATACGGCTGCCCTTTTTCCTGCTGGTCGTTTTCGGCCTGGTCGGCTTTTTTCCGGGCCTGTTCGGCCTGGGCCACGGCGGCCGCCAGGCGGGCCTGCAGGTCTTTGTAATCCGCTGTTTCGGCCAGCCGGGTTTCAATTTTCGTCAGCTGGTCATCAATTTCAGCCAGAATCGTATCCCGCGTTTCACCCAGGGTCTGCCGCTCTGTGGTCAGTTCCGCCAGCGCATTAAACCCCCGGGCAATGTCGGCCTCCAGGGATTCGGCGGCCGCTTTTTTCTGTTCAAGCAGGGCGAGAATGGCCCGGTCGGTGTCGTCCAGGCGCCCGACGACGCGTTGGGCGATGAGGTCGTCAAGCCGGACTTTGGCCAGTTGGCGGTATTGATCCGTGGTTTCCCGGCGCAATTCGTCGAGACGCTGTCCCAGCCGGGTCATTCGCTGATGCAGGCTGTCGAGCGACGAGCGGGTATCGGCAAGGTGCTGATCAATAAGCTGCAATGAAGTCAGGCCGTCAAGCATGCGGTCTCCTTTACCATTTCGTGATAGCGGCCCCGGTGGTTGGTACCATATATTGAAAAGTCAGGTATCCCTGTTTTTTCAGCCCAATGCGGTTGTGCTGGATAATACCGTCATCCATTTTGTCGCGTTTGACCTGATCGAAAACCGCCGCGCTGACGCGGACTCCCCATTTATCGACCATCTGGGTTCGGCCGTCTTCTTCATTTGTTATCGGCAGGGATAATCGTTTTCCCTCCGGGGTTACCGCCTCGACAATAATATAGTAATTCCGGGAAGATGTGTTTTTTTCAGGTACGCGCCAGATCCCACTGGGTTCGTTGGGGCGCGAGACGATTTTAATGGAAAATGCCTGCTGCAGTCGGGTCAGCAATTGATTCAAGGTGTGAAGGGCCCCGTCGGCCGCCTTCATCCGCCCGTCGACAAGGGCCTGGCGGCCCTGGCGATAGATGCTTTCCGCCTGTTTCTGGACCGCCGGCTCACGGGCCGCGGCCAGAACCTGTTTCTTTCTGGTTTCCAGCTGGCCGGGAAGCCGGGCGAGTTGTTCCAGCGTGTTGGCCTGGGTCAGCGCTGTTTGGGCGTGGCCTTCGGCCAGAGACTTTTTGGCCTGCCGGTAAAGCTGCTGCCCGGTCTGTGCCATTTCCGCCCCTGGATGACTTTTCTGAAACTGCTGCCAGGCCTGTTCGACCGCCTGGACGGATCGGGTCATCCGGCGTTGGGCCGGCCGGACGTAAACCAGCTGGTAAATCAGGATGATACCAAACAAGCCGGCGAAAAGACCGGCCAGTGCCTTGGTCCAGAAACCCCGGCGAACGTAGAGTCCGGCGAGCAGCGTACTGAGTCCCTTTTCAGGCGGTTTATAGGTAAAACGCTCTTCCCGCAGGGCGGCCACGGCTTCGGCGATGATTTCATCGGAGACGGTCAGGCCCTGATCGGCGTAGAGTTTGCGGACCTTGGCAACCATGGCCCGGTCGGTATCTTCTGTGCCCAGTTCCCGTTCAACAACTGACCGGTTGTACCGCAGTGTATCAACCACATCCATGGTCAGCATGATGTCGTTCAATTCGATATTTTGATCATCGCCGGGTTTTTTTTGCGAAGAAGCAGCCATAAAGACCCCTGGTTTGTAGATAGGATTCAGTGGGTTCAGGCGATCAGGGAGCCGGTAGGCGATATTCCCGACTGGCGCCTCGATGCGGCCTGCCCAGCCTGTAACAAGTAAACCCCTGATACGATCAATATGTTGATCCAGTGACCGATCGAATGGTTCTCAGCCGGTTATCCGTTGGCAATGGCCTGGGTTGCCAGGTGCGCCATCCGTTTTTTGCCGTCTTCCACGGCCTGGCGAATTTCGTTTTCGTTCTGGGAGCTTAAAGCCCGCATTTCTGAGATAAGAGACCGCGATTTTTCCTGAAAGTTGATGACCGAATCGACGAGTTTTTTAACCGATTCGGCGCGCAATGTGGGGCCATACCCGGCGCGCAGCGCGTCTTCCTGGACCTTGGTGCCCACATCTGCAATGGTTTCCAGGCTTTTATTCATTCCTTCTTTCATGGCGTCAAGGGTGCGGGTGCTTTCGCTTAACCCCTGGAGGCTGGTAAACGAGGCGTTGAGCGCGGTGAAAACCGTTTCATTGGTGCCAAAGAAGGTGACCGCCTGGGAATATACGCGTTCCTTGACCTCTGTGGTCTGCATCAGCCGGGCCATGACGACCTCAGTCGTGTGGTAACTGACGGAGAGGTTTTCAGCCAGGTCCTTGGCGATCTGATAGCGCTTGTCTTCATCCTGGAGTTCGCGCAGGCGCTGGTCCCGTTCCATCTCGAGCCTGGCGATAAGCTCACGGTCTTCACTGGTATTGGTTTCGATGGCCCTGGCGGCGTCGGCCAGGCGCCCCTTGGCTGTTTCAAGAACGGTTTCGGCTTTTTTCAGCATCTGGAAAGCCAGTACCTCGGCTTCTTTTAAAGCCCCCCGGAAATCACGATACGCTTCAAGGATGCGGTTTTCCCGCTGAATCTGATCCTTGCTGTCTGCAGCCACGGCCAGATATTTTTCCTTGATTTTGTCGAACCGGCTGGGGATATCTCCCCGGGTCACTTTCATCCAGACATTCTGCAGCTTTTCCATGGTACTGATTTTACCATCTTCCACCTGTTCAACCATGTTTTTGGCATCGTCACGGATACTGTTAAACGCGTTGGTGATGTCTTCGTACCGTTCGCCCATGTGCATGGCCGTAATCTGCTCGCGAACCACTTCGTTAAACACGGAGGTGTGGCTGAGCGTCCGGGCAATGGCGACGGCGCTGTTTTCGTCCAGGTCGCTGATCTGGTTAATCAGCGCCACAACCGGCGATTCATCGGGTTTGGCGGGCATCAGACCCAGATCTCTCAGTGCATTCACGGCTTTATCCAGTTGTTTCAGCGGGCTTTGAATCAGGTCTTTGACTTCCATGGCAATCTCCTCTGTTGTCGGGTCATCGTAAATTCAATTAACGGGCGTCGTATTCGGGGTAATAAATCCGTGGAATTGCCTTTCAGGTGGCATCGGCCACTTTTGATACATGGATGGTTCCATTTCGGCGTCGGGAAAACAGCCGGATCCCTATCAGGCCGGGCAGTGGTTCCAACAGGACCAGCCGAAATCTTGCTATTATCTTAAGCTACTATGATACGGCTGGCCGGTTTGTCAAGGCGGTTGCTGCCGGCAGCGGGCGGCTGTGCCGGCGCCGGTGGCCAGATGGCGCCATGCGCCGCCACGAAGCGATGGTTAATCGGTCCAAAAATCCACCCCCGGAAACGGCCATATTATACCGGTGAAGAAGTTATCCCCCGGATGTAAAACGGTCCCGGTATTGTGCTTTGACCGCGGCCCGGTCCGGCAACCCGTTTTTTAAGAGCGGTAGGGTATCTGTGAAAATCACATGGCTGGGTTTTTTAAACCGGGCGATCCGGTCCCCCACAAAGGCAATCAGGGCGTCTTCGGTCAGCGTCTGGCCGGTTTTGAGCCGGCAGACGGCGCAGATCGCTTCTTTCCATTTGGGGTCCGGCACCCCGAAAACGACGCTGGCCGCCACCGCCGGATGTTCGCAGATGGTGTTTTCCACTTCCGCCGGGTAGACGTTCTCTCCCCCGGGTTTGATCAGTTCTTTGTCGGGTTTGCGTCCTTCAAACCAGAGAAAACCATCCGCGTCAAACCGGCCCAGGTCGCCGGTATGATGCCAGCCGTTGCGAAAGGTCCGGTGGTTTTCTTCATCCAGGCCCCAGTATCCTTTAAATACCAGGGGGCCCTGCATGACAATTTCTCCGGTTTCGCCAGCGGCCACCGGCCGATCATCGGCATCGAAAAGAGCGATCCGGGACAGGGCCACCGGCCGGCCGGCGGCGCCGGGACAGTCATCATAACGGCCGAGTGTTGCGATGGCGCTGGTTTCGGTCTGTCCGTATAAAACATAAAATGTGCCACCGGTGATTTTCTGATAGGCCTGGATGGTGTCGGGGGTTTCGATGCCGAGAATGGATTGCAGAGAGCTGATATCGGCGCCGGTTTTCTCCTTTTCTTCTAGAATGGCGGCCAGTATGGGTGAAAAATCAAACATCAGGGAAACATGTCGAGCGGCAATCAGCGCCACCGCTCGCGACGCATCAAATTTGACCATGTTAATCGTGAGCGCCCCGGTATGAAAACAGCTCATGGTCATGAAAAGGCCGGCTACATGGAACAGCGGCAGCAGGTTGAGGTGGACATCGGCGCACGACAGACCAAAAAGGTGCATCAGGTGCAGATCGGCACAGAGCAGGTTGCCGTGACTGAGCAGGGCTCCCCGGGGACGCCCGGCAACGGCTGCCGTGTGAATAATCACGAAACCGTCGTCACTGTTTATTTCTGCCCGGGTCCAATCACCGTTATTTTCCATCAGCGTATCGATATCGGAGGGCGCGTCGCTGTCAGGGATCAGCTGGAAAAAGTGTTTGACCGATGCCAGCTGCCGCCGGCCGGCATCGACCAGTGATCGATATTCCGGATCGAAAAAAAGCGCCACCGGCGTACAGTCGTTGAGATTAAAAACGACTTCGTCGGCAGACAGGCGCCAGTTAACCGGCAGTACGATGGCTCCGATAGCGGCGGCGGCGCCGTAGATCAGAAAGTATTCCAGGCTGTTTTTTCCCAGAACGCCGATCCGGTCTCCCTTTTTAAGGCCTGTCTGCTGCAGGCCGCAGGCCAGCCGGTCAACCCGGCTTTTATAGTCGGCAAAGCGGAGGGCCCGGTCGCTGTCAGCTTCATACCACGCATATCGGTCCCGGTAGATTTCGGCATTCTGGCAGATCTGGTCGTAAAAGGTTAAATCCTGCAACCCCATGGGCAATACTCCTTTTTTGGGCGTTCAGCGACAGCCGGCAGCAGGCGCAAATGGCGGCAGCCTCCATCCGGCCAATATCCGGGAAAAAACAAGGGATAATCATAACATTCCTGACGGTCAGGTCAAGCCGGGGGCCAGCCGGGCGGTGCTGATCGGAAATGGCCGGCAGCCGTTAAAACAAGGCTGGTTCCAGGCAGGACGGGGTTAGATTCTTGGAATCGGACCCGCAGGCCGAGGCCTGGATGGTGCGCGATACGACCTCCAAAGCCGGGTAATCATACTTTACCGAATCGCCCGATCCCATATGCCGAGGCGACCCCATCCGTACAACCGCCGCGGATCATCCCGGCCACCCGTTTTCCCGTGGCCGGTGCCATGGTCAGGCCGAGTTCGTTGTGGCCGGCGGCCAGGACAACATTATCGGTGCCGGGGAGATGGCCGATAAAGGGCAGCCCGTCCGGCGTCATGGGGCGCCAGCCGCACCATGTTTCTTCCGCCGGTCCCGGCAGGGGCAGTGGAAGATACTGATGCAGCGCCCGGAAAAGAGCCGCTACCCGGGGCGCATCGAGGGTGTCGTCGAAACCGGAAAACGCCAGGGTGCCCCCCAGGCGCAGCCGGTCCCGCCACGGGGTCATCACCACCTGGGTTTCTTCGAAAAAGCAGGGAATTTCGGGTGTCCGGGCCGGCTGCCGGAGGGTCACCGAAAATCCTTTTCCCGGCTGGATCGGAATCCGGCATCCCAGCGCGGCGGATAATCGGGATGTCCATGCGCCGGTGGCCACGACAAAGGCATCTGCGGCAAATATGCCCCGGTGGGTCCGGGCGGCGATGGCGCGTCTGTCGCGTTGGTCAAAGCCGATAAATTCGGTTTCCTCAATTATGCGGACCCCTTTTTCTTTGAGAATACCGGCCAGGGCCCGCATAAAAGCGTCCGGGCGAAGGTGGCCGGCCTGCGCATCGATCCAGCCGCCGACGACGGATGGGGAAAGGCCGGGAAACCGGGCCTGCAGAGCCGTACCCGTCAGCGGGGTTCGCGTCTGGTGGGTACGGGGGCGGACGTCGTCTGCGGCGCCGAACGCGGCCCATGCCCGGGCCGACCGGAAGAGGTGACAGGTGCCGGCCATCTCCCAGCCGCAATCGATTTTTTCCGTGCGGATCAGCGTATCGTACAGGGCCAGGGCGTCGGTCATCAGGGCGTGGCGGCCAGCAGCAGCCACCCGGCGTTGACGGTGTCTGCAAAAGCGGATAAACCGGATGATCCAGCGGATCCAGGCCGCATCCATACGGGGGGAAATATACAGGGGCGCATCTTTCCGAAGCATCCATCCCAGGCCCTTGATCAGATTGTCCACTGAATTGAGCGGCGCCAGGTGGCTCGGTACGACCAGGCCGCAGTTGCCATGCGAGGCCCCGGATCCAAACCGGTCCTTTTCAATAATCGTGACCGACCAGCCTTTTTGGCAGAGGAAATAGGCGCTCAGGCCGCCAATAACGCCGCTGCCGATGACAATCACCCGCTTCTTCGTCTGTACCATTCAGTAATCCTTCCGCCGCCCGGTTTCGCCCCCATCAGGCCGCAAAAAATACATGAAATCCGCGGGAATAACAAGCTTCCCGGGCGGATTTGGGCTTGATCCGCAACCGTATCCACGTATACTGATGATATTTTCAACCCACCCCGTCGATACAGGAAAAAAACATGAAAAACCCCGACCGCCAGACCGTTACCCGCCTGGAGGCGCTGCCGAATATCGGGCCGGCCATTGCCGCGGATCTGCGGCAGATCGGCATCGCGCATCCGCAGGCGCTGATCGGAAAAGATCCGTTTGCACTTTACGATATGCTCTGCCGCGTATCCGGACACCGGCATGATCCCTGTGTGATCGATGTGTTTATGGCGGCCGTTGATTTTATGGCCGGTGGAGATCCGCAACCCTGGTGGGCCTTTACCGCCCGGCGAAAAAAACAGTTGATCGAAAAACGCCGGCGGGATTAATCCTGCGTGGCCTTTTGCCTGCCGCATACCAGGGCCCGGAGAAGATGCCAGCTGTCGGCGGCCAGAAAAAACGGCGCCAGAACCAGCATAAACCAGAAAAATGAAATAAAGGTATTGATCGCATCGCAGACCGCATTGCTGGTCGCCGGTCCGAAATATTGATCGTGAAATAAAAGAAATGGGTAACCGCCCGGTTTGCCGTGTTTATTTTTTGAGGTGCGAAACAGGACATCGAAAAAATAAAACATCTGCCAGGAGTTCTGGCGGATATAGCGCCCGATGCGATACCAGGCACGGAGTGAGCCCATGAGCCCCAGATCGTAAACAAACATCTTGACCGTGGCCGTAAAATAAGGCGTCAGCGGAAGAAACCCCGTCTGGTCCTGGGGAACGTAAATATCAGCGGCCCGATCGAAAAAGGTCGTATATCCCGTGCTGTGCAGAGCCATGAGCATACTCATCAGGATATATCGGCGGTGGTGCCCTTCGGTTTCAAAGCGGCGGCCGGATGTTACCAGATGCCCGGGCAGCGTGATCCAGCGGCCGTCCGCCCGGATTTTTTCGGCCAGCTTCTGGTCTTCAAGGAAATGCTGACTTTCGTCAAAGCCGTTGAGGCTTTCAAAAAAAGAGCGCGTGATCAGCATCCCCTGATCGCCGTTGGTCGTATTGATCCGGTTAAAGTGCGTCTTTCCTTCGGTATACCGGAAAAAAACAGAATGCTTCATATTCGATCGCATAAACCGGAGGGGGAAATGGCCGGCGATCCGGTCATGGCCGGCCGTATCCATGGCGGCCCGCCAGTGTGCCAGGGCCGTGGCCAGCAGGCGGGGATTCCGTATCTTCGAATCGGCATGCAGAAAAAGCAGGTCATCGCCGCTGGCCTTCAACGCCCCGGCGTTCATCTGCCGTGCCCGGCCCCGGGGGGTTGAAATAATGACGGGCGCATATGGTCGACACCGCGCCAGCGTGTCATCCTGCGATCCGCCGTCGGCAATCACGATATCCAGCGCCACTCCCTGCTGGGCTTTGAGGTCGGCCAGCAGCGCAGGCAGCGTGCCGGCTTCGTTCAGGCAGGGGATAATGATCGACAGGGCAGGAAATGGCATAAGTGGTCCGTCTCAGGGGGATTCCAGCGGAAAATCCTCCAGGCTGCGGCCGGTTTCTGTTTTTAAATCGATCCAGGCCTGGCGAAGGGATACCAGGGCCAGGGCCAGCCGGCTCCGGGCGGCGATCAGATCGCGCTGGGCCTCGTTCAGCCGGACGAGGGGGGCCTGGCCGGCGGCGTATTCCTTTTCCACCAGGTCCCGCCGGTCCTGTACCAGCCGGGTATTATCGCGCTGCAGCATCAGCTGGCGCCGGGCGGCGGTCAATTGCACATGGGCCGCGCGTACCCGGGCGGCGGCGGTCAACCGGGTGTCCGCCTCTTCCCGCGTGGTTTCGGCCAGCCGGGCGCTGGCCGCGTCGACCCGCGCCCGGGTCAGGCCACCGGCAAACAGGTTGTACGACAGGCCGATGGACAGGGTTTTTCCAAAGTCGGCATGATCAAAAGATGCATCTTCCGGCCGCTCGCCATTGACCGCCGCCGACAGGTTGACCGATGGATAATAACCCGCCCGGGCCGTTTTGACGGCCAGAGCGGCCTGTTTCCGGGCCAGGTGGTGTAAAATCATGTCCGGACGATGAGAAAGAGAATAGGTGATCAGCGTTTCGATGTCCGGTAGGCGTAATTCCGTATCTTTCTCCGGTGGCAGGGGTGCAATGGTGAGATGGTCGGGCCACCGGGCGTCGGCAAACCCGAGCAGTGCGGCCAGACTGTAGCGGACGGCGTCAAACGATTCTTTCGCCTTGATTTCACTGGCGCGGGCCATATTGACCCGGATCTGAAAATTGAGTTTATCGCTGAGGGCGCCGGTGCCGACCCGGAGCCGGATGGCCGCCTCGTCCAGAAGACGCCGGTTGAAATCCGCATCGGCCCGGGCAATGGTGAGGTTTTCGCGGGCCAGCTGAACGCCGTAATAGGTTCGGGCCACGGCGGCAATCAGCTGCCGCTGGATTTCCTGGCGGGCTGTGTCGCTTAGCACAACACCCAGCTGGGCCGTGCGGTGGGTCCATTTTCGTTCAAAACCGTTAAACACGAGCCAGGTCGCGGAAAGGCCGAGGCGATAGTAGTCCTCGGGATCGTCTATTGTGGCCATTGGATTGACGAAGCGGGCCTGGGCCTGCTGCTTTTCCAGTGTCCGGTCGGCCAGAAAAATCCGCGATCCGGAAGCTGTGGCTGAAATACGGGGCCAGAATACCGACCGGGCCTGAGCCAGCCGGGCCCGGGCCTGGCGAATCCGGTCCCGGGCCGCGGCAATGCCGGGGTTGTCGGACAGGGCGGTCCGGATGGCCGTTTCAAGGTCGAGAACCGCCGGTGAATCGGATACCGGCGGGTTTAAATCCGCTGCCTGAACGCCTGGGCCGCGGGTGAGCAGCAGTATCCCGGCCAGGCACAGGGCCGCCGCATTTCCTGCAATCCGCATCGTCATCTGCATTATTTCCTCCCGCCTGCTGTTGTTGCTTCGGGTCCTTCGACCGGCATGGCGGCCGGCGTCATCGCCAGCGGATCCAAATGCCGGTCATGCGCCGGTTCCACTTCCACCCGTCTGGGCCACTGTCCTTTACGGAGGCGGTGAATCACCAGCCGGAAGTCATTGATAATGACCAGCAGACTGGGAATCAGCACCAGCGTCAGTACCGTGGCAAAAGCCACGCCGGCGGCAATTGACAGGGCCATGGGAATCAGGAATTTGGCCTGCATGTCCTGTTCCATAATCAGTGGGGCCAGGCCGCCCACCGTGCTGAGCGTGGTCAAAAAGATGGCGCGGAACCGGCGGGATCCACCGTTGAGAATCGCATCGAAAAACCGCATGCCTTCGGCCAGGTTCTCGTTGATCCGTTCGATAAGGACAATGGCATCATTTACCACCACGCCGGATAGGGCCACCATGCCGAAAATGCTCATCATCGAGAGATTGAATCCCATGAATAAATGCCCGAAAACCGCGCCGATGATGCCGAAGGGAACGGTAAAGAGAATAACAAACGGCTGTGCGTAAGACCGGAACATCGTGGCAATAATAATGAAAATACCGAGAACGGCCAGGGGAAACCCGACTTTCAGGCTGGAGAGCGATTCACGCATCTTTTTCTGCTCTCCCTGCAGTGAAATATGAAGATCGGGATATTTTTTTTTCAGATCCGGGAAAAATCCGGTCTTGAGCGCACCGAAGATCTCGTTGGCGTTGGCCCGTTTACTGTCGATCCCGGCGCTGACCATGACCCGCCGCATACCGTTGGTACGGGTAATGGTGGCATACCCCGGGGCAAAGGACACATCGGCCACGGACAACAGAGGGATGGCGCGACCCGTCCGGGTCCGGATGCGGATCTGCCGGATATCGGCAATTTGCCGCCGTTCACCGGCCGGGTAGCGGACCCGGATGCGGACATCGTCCCGGCCCCTTTGGAGGCGCACGGCCTCGACGCCAAAGTAGCCGGCATACACCTGCCGGGCCAGGTCTTCCACGGTGAGCCCAAGCGTCCGGGCCTCTGGTTTCAGGCGCAGCCGCATTTCGTGTTTCCCCGGTGAGAAATCGGACTGGATCTGGTAAACGCCGTCAAACCTGGCCAGCCGCGTTTTCAGGCTTTCGGCGGCAGCGAGAATTTTCTTCATGTCCGGCCCCTGAAACCAGACCTCGATGGGCGCCCCCGGCGGTCCGGTCTTCAGTCCCTTAAAGGTCAGAGATTTTATCCCTGGAATGGGACCGATTTCCTTTTCCCAGGCCGCCATGAGATCATTGGCATGGACGCCCCTTTTTTCCGAGGGCAGGAGGATGGCCTGGACCGATCCCCAGTTGGGCCCCCGGTGGGGCAGGTCTTCCAGCGTCTGCCCCACCAGGGAAATCCGGTTTTCGATCATTGGATCGCCGGAAAGGGTGTGGGTGTGTTCAGCCAGCCGCAGCAGGGCCGCATCGACTTTTTTAACCGCGGCGGTCGTGACCTCCGGCGGGGTGCCGTTGGGGAACTCGATGTGGGCCGTCATGAGAAACCCGTCCACATCCGGAAACACCTCGAACTTGACAATGCCGCTGCGCACCATCCCGACAGTCAACAGCAGAACGGCCATGGCCGTGCAGAAAGTGATATAGCGCCAGTAGAGGACCCGACTGAGGAAGGGCGTGTAGATGCGGTCAATGAACCATTCCAGGCCTGATGCCGTCAGCCGGTGCAGCCGGGCCAGCGGGCGGGTCAGAAAGTTCAACCGGGGTTCGGGGGCATCCGGCCCGGGAAGATGGGCCAGATGTGCCGGCAGCAGAAAGAGACATTCCACCAGCGAAATACTCAGGCAGGCGATGACGACCACCGGCAGGATCGAAATGAACTTGCCCATGATACCGCCCACGTAGAAAAGGGGAATAAACGCAACGATTGTTGTAATGACGGCGGCGATCACCGGCATGCCCACTTCGGTGATGCCGTCGACAGCCGCCCGGATAGCGGGTTTGCCTGCTTTACGGTGGGTGTAGATCGCCTCGCCAACCACAATGGCATCGTCGACCACGATCCCGAGCACCATGATCATGCCAAAAAGTGAAATCATGTTGATTGTTCCGCCCATCGCCCACAGGATGGCCAGCGCGCCGGCCAGGGAAATGGGGATACCCATCCCCACCCAGAAGGAGAGACGGGCGTTTAAAAAGATCCACAACAGCAGAAAAACCACGATCAACCCGATGATGCCGTTTTTGACCAGCAGGTCAATGCGGGCGCGCAGCATCCCCGTTGTATCGTAGAGGAGATCCAGGTGGGCCCCGTCTGGAATCAGCGGCTGCTGTGATTGAATAAACGCGGCCACGTCCCGGGAAATGGCCAGGGCGTCCTCTTCTCTGGTCTTGAAAACGCTGATCAAAAGGGCCGGGCGGCCGTTTATTTCCGCCTTGATGGGATCTTCGGAAAATCCGTCCTGGATACGGGCGACCCGGTCCAGGGGGATCATTTTTCCGTCGGGGGTGGCCAGAACGATAATTTTGGCCAGCTGCGCGCCGCTGTATTTACGCCCCATGGTGCGGATGCGGATTTCCTCGCCCCGGCTGCGGATCGTTCCGCCGGCCAGGTTCAGGTTACTCTGCCGGATGGCCGTGGCAACGGCACCGAAGGTCAGACCGTACTCGCGGAGACGCGCTTCAGACACCTCGATACTGATCTCATAATCCCGGGCACCGAATATGCTGACCTGGGAAACGGAATGCAGCTGCTGCACCTGATCCTTGACCTTCTCCGACCATTCCTTCAATCGTCGTTCGGACATGTCGCCGGAAAGATAGATCAACAGCACGGAATCTTTAAGTAACAGTTCGTCAATGACCGGTTTTTCCGCATCAACCGGGAAGGTCGAAATACCGTTGATGCGGGTACGGATTTTATCGAGCACCTTGTCAACGTCGTAATTTTCCTTGACTTCGACCAGCGTGAACCCGACATTTTCCCGGGACCGCGTGGTATACAGTTTGATCCCTTCGATATCTTCCACCGCCTCCTCGACTTTTCGACTGATCCCCTCTTCCACTTCTTCGGGATCGGCGCCGGGATACGGCACCGTGATGGTGATCATATCGAGGGAAAATTCAGGAAAAGTTTCCCGGACCATGTTGTGGACCGCCAGGCCGCCGCCCATGAAGATGAGTACCAGAATAATATTGGCAAAGACCGTATTGCGGGCAAACGCCGCCATGACACGTCTCACAGTTTACCTCCCGGATTTGGGATTGAAGACCGGCAATCGACTATTTTATTTCTTGAATTTGGCTCAGTCGGTGACATGCGGCCCGCTGCTCTTATTCTTCAATCTGAAGCAGCGTATTTTCCAGCGGATCAACAAGGCGGGTCGTGATCACCCGGTCGCCGGATTTGAGGCCGCCGGATACATAGACCGTGTCGCCGTCTATCCGGGCCACCTGAACCGGCCGGGTGCGCAGATGGTCATCAACGGCCAGATAGACGGTGTTTTCAAAACTCACCGCCGGCCGGGGCAGCTGGAAAACATTTTCCAGCGATCGCCCGGGTATCCGCACTTCGCAGAACATGCCCGCCACCAGAGGCAGGCCGCCGCCGGCCGCGGAAACAGCTGCGCGGGCGTCCACCTGAACGGCGACGGTCAGGGTGCGGGCGGTTGAATCAAATTGAACGATGCGGTCCAGGCGGCCCTGCCACTGGTGGCCTTTTTTATCCTCGGTCCAGTATACTGTGCAGACCCGGGGTTTGAGCCGGGAAAACCAGGCCGTCTGGCTGGTGGTCGGCGTTTCATCAAAATCCAGCCAGCGGCGGGCGTCCCGGCTGTCCAGCGGTATGCGGATTTCCAGCACCGAATCATCAGCCAGGGTAAGCACCGGCTGACCGGCCGGGACGAACTGGCCTTTTTCGATGCGCACCGTTTTAATCCGGCCGGTGAAAGGCGCGGTCGCCCGGCAGCGGGCCAGATTGGCCCGGGCCAGTGACAGACCGGCACGGGCCGCGGCCTGGCTGCTCTGGGCCTCCTTGATCCGGATGGGATACAGGGCCACGGCCTGGGCCATCTGGTCGGCGTGGTCCTTGGCGGCATTGAAGGCCTGCTCGGCCCGTTCGACACCCGACCGGGTCCCCACATGGTCCGATTCAAACAGGGTCTGAATGCGCTTAAATTCGGCGCCGGCCAGGTCCCGGGTACGTTCAAGGGTCTTGAGGCGCCGGGCGTCGATAACCGCCTGTTTCCGCAGCCGTTCGATGGTACTGCGCCACCGGGAATCGGCCGCTTCGGCTTCTTTGAGTCCGGCCCGGTAATTGACGGGATCGACCTCAAACAGCATATCGCCGGCCGGAATGACCTCGCCCGTTTCCAGGCGCGGGTGGATCGCCACCACTTTTCCGGATACTTCCGGTGCGACGGCCACCTCGTTGAGCGATCGGGTGACGCCAAATCCGGACATAAAAACCGGCACCGTTTCCGGATTGACGACCACCGTATCCACCTGCAGCCGGTGGATTTCTGTTTTGGTTTCCACCGGCGGTTTTTTCATTCGGGTCAGGCGCCACATGCCCAGACCGCCGATGAGCAGGATCGCCAGACAGACGACCACACGAAAGAAAACGCTGAAGCCCTGCCGTGATTTTTTGCTGCTGTTTTCCGGGACCATTTTTCCCTTCCTTATCCCTGTCGTTATTTTTCCTCCAGTACCGATTCGACCTCCTGGAGCACCTGACACCACTTCCGCGCGGTGTCCGGACCAATCTTTTCAACCAGGGTGATAAACATGTCGAGCATATTCCCCTCGAATCCATCCATAACCGCCACCGCATCATCTGAGATGCGGACCACCACCTTCCGCCGGTCTTCGCGGCTGTGTTCACGCGACAGTATTTTTTTTTCTACCAGCCGCTCCACCATGGTGGAAACCGACGGCGGCGATACCCCCAGCCGGGCGGCCAGGTCGGACATGGTAACCGATCCCATCCGGCGAACGGCAAACATCAGGTTCATTTGCGGCAAAGACAGCTCCACGCCGGTTTTCTCGTCGGCCGCCTCGCCGAAATAGTGGGATCCGGCGGCATACATCCGATCATGAATCAGTTTGCCGGTTGTAAAAATATACCGGGCAATCTCAATGGCTTCTTCTTTTTTCATGCCTGTCCCATATTCTATGTGCCGGAATTTAATTCGGCGAGCTAAAGTTTATTTAAATTAATATTTAGTCTATCTAAATATTAAAGAGGAGAGCCTTTGTCAAGTGGAAAAATCTGCGTGACGACGGGATTGTTCAAGGGGCGGCGGAGTTGACGGGCAGGCGGTGAGATGACCGGCGTATCCTGGCCAGATACGCCGGTTTGGAAATAATCGACGGCCCGGGAAAAAGGTGTCCGGGCGTTTTTCAGCGTTATTGCGCGGCGCGGTGTTTCATTTCCCTGATTTTTTGATTGTACAGGGCGATCACGTCCCGGCGGCTGAGCATCCCGACCAGGATCTCCGGGTCATCTTCTTTCATCACCGGCAGGCTGTCGATGTTTTTAATGGTAAACTTAGAGAGAACGGAATTTAAATCCTCAGACGGTGTGATGGTAATCAGATCCTCGGTACAGAACTGGCACATGCTCATCTGGTCATCACTGTCCGGCGAAAACAGTTTACCGCGAAAATCGTTGATAGAGCAGATACGGACCAGTCGATTGTTTTCATCCACCATTGGGAAATAGTGCTGCTGATTCTGTGAAAAAAACAATTTGAAATCACCGAAATTGGTTCCCGGAGAGATCGTACCGACTTTGCGGACTTTATCCATCAGGTCAGACACATGGATGGACCCCAGGATATCGTTGAAAAAATCGCCGGCATGGGCCGGTGAGTTGACCTTCCCCTTGACCTGTTCGGCGTAAATTGTCCACCGGCCGCCCAGCAGAAAAGTCGTCAGACAGACCAGCAGGCTGGGAAGCAGCAGATGGTAGGAATTGGTCATTTCACTGACAAAGATAATAGTTGAAATCGGGGTGTTGGACACGGCTGTAAAAAAGCCGGCCATGCCGACCACCACAAAAGCGCCGGGTTGAGAGACAATCGACGGTATCCACTGGTGAAAGAGCTGGCCGACCACGCCGCCCATGGCGCCGCCGATGACCACCGACGGCCCGAAGACGCCCCCGCTGCCCCCGGAGCCGATGGAAAAAGAGGTGGTCAGCACCTTGCCCACAGCCAGAAACAGCAGAAAAGGGATCGTCAGTTGATTGGTCAGGGCCTGCTGTACAAAACCGTATCCGAAAGAAAGCGTCTGCGGCAGGAAAAAGCCGATGATGCCCGTCACCAGACCGCCAATGGCCGGTTTGATATGATTGGGAACTTTCAGGCGTTTGGACAGCGCCACCACGCCGTAAAAAGATTTCACATAAAAAACCCCCAGCGCAACAAGCACGACTGCCAGCACCAGATAAGGGCCCAGCTCCAGCGGGTTGGTAAAAATAAAATCGGGTGAATCGAAAAGCGTTCCCCAGCCGAAAAAGAGGCAGAAGACGCAATAGGCCACGACCGAAGAGAGCCCTGCCGGAATGATGATTTCCGATTCAAGCTCCGGGTCTTTATACAGGACCTCGGCTGCAAACAGCGCGCCGGCCAGCGGCGCCCGGAAAATACTGCCCACACCGGCACTGATGCCGGCCGCCATCATGATCCGGCGGTCATGGTCGGAAAGGTGGAGTTTTGTGGCCAGAAATGATCCGAATCCGGCCCCGATCTGCGCAATGGGGCCTTCCCGGCCGCCGGATCCGCCGGTGGTCAGGGTGATGGCCGAGGCAATGGTCTTGATGATGGGCACCCGGCCGCGAATGAAGCCGCCTTTGTGGTGATAGGCTTCAATGGCGGCATCGGTCCCGTGGCCTTCCGCCTCCGGGGCAAAGGTGTAAACGATCCACCCGCTGAAAATGCCGCCGATGGCTGGCAGCACGAGCAATATCCAGCGGTTAAATGGCGTATGGCCCGGGTGCAGCAGATGATGTTCGCCGCCCGGGGGGGGCGGGCGGTATCCGGCAAGAATATCCATGAAATAATGGCTGCCCATTACGCATAACGTATGAAAGACAACGGAGCCCAGCCCGGCGATAACGCCGATGGCGAAAAAATATAAAGCCCATTTACCCGCATGAACCAGTTTTTTGGAGCGTCGGGAGCCAATGGTTTTATCCAGACCATTCTTGATTGTTTCTTTTGGCTGCAATGTGTTCCCCGTGAAAAATGATGAGTTGAAATCGTATCCGCCTGAATCAAACGGTAGAATTTTCTATTATGTGCCATTAATTATCACGCGTCAACTAGTTATCATTCTGTCCGGCGGCACCTGATTTTTTTGGCGGGTATATTGCCCCTCCAGCCAATGGGAATGGTAAGAGCCAAAGGCCAACCGACCCTATAGCGGTATTAAAGAAAATACGGGACGATGCTCATTCGCAGTTAGATATTCCGCGATAGTTTTTTTAACCGGCTGGTAGTTTTAACCAGAAGCACGGAGCAAGCTGCCTGGCGTGAAATTTTAAACGGCACGGACACTTCAGGATTTTTTGTCTGCCCGATACCGAGAATCAACACATCCAGTGTCGATGACATTTGAATGATATCTGCTTCGAAATTGTTGCTGACAGCCAGTCGTACCTCATAGAGTGCCATCGATTTGAGATTCTGCAGGCTTGTCAGAATATTTTTGTCCAGTTTTTCTTTCTGTTTTCGAGAATAACCGGGCGGTAGAAATCCAAATATGACAATCTTTCCGCTGCGTCTCTCGGCAATGGCAGCCGCACACATCAGCATAAGGTGCAGGTGTTTTAAATCATGTACATAAATTCCTGTCCGGTCGATTTTGATCTGTTTGGGATCCATTTTCAGATTTAACACGACAACATCCGTCAGAGCCGACCGCAAGACTTTGCATAGAATACCTGTTTTCTCATGCCGTGATGTTTTTGAAAACCCCATGATAATCAAATCGCATTTTTCTTCCCAGGCAATATCGATAATTCCCTGCCCAATCTCGCGGGATGCTCTCAGTATCGGCTTGATACGGATTTTTTCCAGTCGGGCCAGCTCCACGCTCCTTTCAATGATGCCCAGCGTTTCCTGTGCATTTGACAGTGCATCATAGAAACTGGTTCCTTCCGGTACATTTTTAACGGCAGCCACCACGATTTCACCACCCATTTTGGCGAGCAGGGTTCTGGAAAACCGAAGCAGGGCCTGCTGGGTCTGCGGATTGGCCATGGGAACAAGGATTTTATTTCTGGAAAAGATTGAAAAATGCGGCTTTTTTTCCTCCAGAACGATAGTCACCCCACCCTTGCCGATTCTTTCTCTTTTACGGGAATAGAAAAGATAGATCGCCGCACCGGCCAGGGCGAGCTGCTGGCCAAAGACAAGGGAAACAACGTCAAGGGTAAACAGAAGGCCGATGTTGATAAGAAATGTTATCTCGGGAAGGTATCGTTTCCAGAGGACTATTGAATGCTTGGCAAGATTCTGCAGGTAAAACTTCCGCATGGCAAGTGAAACGGGAAGCAGCGAGACAAGCAGACTGAAATTGGCCGCCCGGGCAATGGTTTTCAAATCACACAAAACCAGAATCACCCCGATCAGCCCGGCGCCGGCCAGCAGGGCTGATCGGGGTTGACGGGTTTTTTCGTCCAGCTCACCGAAGGTATCCGGGAAAAACCGGTCCTGGCCCATGGCATAGATCTGGCGGCTGAGGGAAATCAAGGTGCTGCTCAGTGCACCCAGGGACGCCAGAATTCCACCGATGGCGATGACAGTCCATCCCAGTCCGCCAAGGCTTTTGTCGGCAATCATCGCAAGCGGGGCCGGGCTGCCGGCCAGTTCTTTCCATGAAACCGACATGACCGCTGCCGCGGCCACCAATACATAAATCACCGTGCTGATAATCATGGAAAGGATCATGGCTCTGGGAATGGTTTTTTCAGGATTGATAATTTCATCAGCATTATTGGCAATCAACTGATAACCGAAAAACGAAATATAGATCAGCGAAACGGCTGCAAGGGTACCGTGGAAACCATATGGAAACACCGGCCGGACCCTGCCGGGGTCCAGATGAAAAAATGACGCACCGATCAGAAGAGACAATATTCCTACATTGCCCCACACGATCCAGTTTTGCAGGTTATAGCGGGTGTTGCCCGAATATCGAATATTGAGAAAAGCGATCAGCAATGTTATGCCGATGGCCGCAGACCGGGCAACATAGGGAGATGCATGGGGAGTGATCAGCGAAAGCGTATACTCGGCAAAGCCGATGGCATACAGTCCGCTGGCGAAAAGGCTGCCCAGCGCCAGGAACCACCCGGTGGTGAAGCCTCCCACACTGCCCAGGATTTCGTGGGCGTAGGTGTATCCGCCGCCGGAACGGGAAATCAGGCGGCTCAGTTCGGCGTACATCAGTGTGGTGGCGAAAGCCAGCAGGCCGCATAACAGATAGGTGAGAATAACCGAAGGCCCGGCGATGCCGGCGGCCGGGCCAATGAGGACGTAGATTCCCGCACCCAGCAATGCACCAACACCGGTCGTCGTGGCCCCAAAAAGGCCGATGGTGCGGTTGAATCGGGCGGGTTTTATTTTTTTTTCAAAAATCGACCGGATATCATTTGTCATACATAGTTGCCTTATATACTAAGGAGGGCGTCCCTTGTTGCTGCCGTTTCCAGAGAGGGGGTCCAGCCTGCGTACCATATCAGGCTTCCCCGGCAGGTTTCCGGTCCGGGCCGCGGGTTAGTTCAGTTCGGAATGTCGGGCCAGAAACCGGTACAGCGTTGCCCGCCCGACCCCCAGTTGCTTTGCCGCCCGGGATTTATTGCCACCGGTCGTTTCCAGGGCGGCGGTCACCGCTTCCGGGGTCAGTCGGCGTCGGCGTCCCCGTTTGTGCCGGCGAATGGCGCTTCCCGCGACAGATTTTTCCGGCCGGATTTCGAGGGGCAGATCTTCCCGGCGGATGACATGGCCCTTGGCCCGGACCATGGCGAACTGCACCGCATTCTGCAGTTCGCGGATATTTCCCGGCCAGTGATAATCCATCAGGAGAGCCATGGCTTCCCGGGAGATGCGATGCGACCGGCGATCGTATTGCTTCTCGGTTTTATAGAGGAAATGTTCGATCAGCAGGGGGATGTCGGTGCGACGTTTCCGCAGCGGCGGCAGATGGATCGGGATGACGTTCAGCCGGTAAAAAAGATCATCTCTGAACCGGCCATGGGCCACTTCCGTTTTCAGCGCCTTGTTGGTGGCACTGATAATGCGGACATCCACGGTAATGGTTTTTTCATCGCCGACCCGCTCGAAGGTGCCTTCCTGAAGAAACCGCAGCAATGTCACCTGGATCGGTTTGGGCAGATCGGTGACCTCGTCGAGAAAAATGGTGCCGCCGTCGGCCAGTTCAAACCGGCCCATTTTGTCCCGGTGAGCGCCGGTGAAGGCGCCTTTGACATGGCCGAAGAGTTCGCTGGCGATCAATCCTTCCGGCAGGGCGCCGCAGTTGATGGGAACAAACGGCCCGCCGCCCCGGGCGCTCTCGTTATGGATGGCATGGGCGACCAGTTCCTTTCCCGTGCCTGTTTCGCCGCTGACATGGACGGGGAAATCGTACCCGGCGACATCACGGATCTGTTCGAAAACCTGAAGTATTTTTGCATCCTGCCCGATGATTTCGGCAAAACTGGTCAGTTTGCGGGCGCGGATCTGCAACTGGAGATAATCGGTGACATCCTTCATGGAGGCCAGTACCCCCTTTTGGTTCCCGGCATCGTCAAACATGGCCGTCAGGGTCATTTCCACCCGCCGGGTTTCACCGTTTTTCGTGATAATATTGGTTGTGTATTCCTCGTCGTTTTCCGGCGTGCAGTCGTCTTTGCAGAAATGACAATTGGCGCCGCACAGGGCCGTGCCGAACGCATCGTCGCACGATTTTTTCAGGACATCTTCCCGGCGAAATCCGGTGATTTTTTCCGCCTCCCGGTTAAAAAATATAATGCGTCGATCCAGATCGTGGGCAATGATTCCCTCTTTGAGATTATCTAAAATGCGGATCAGATTATTTTTATGGGAAGTAATGACTTGAAACGGATGATTTTCCATGGGAACCCCGATTCATAAATCTTGAACAGCGGTGTATGGAAACTTTCTACATCACCGCTCCGGACCATGTCAATTACCGGTCGATGATTAACAAAAAACGGCGCCCCGGCAACGGATGCCGGAAATCGTGTTTTTCCCCGGTATCCATGGGGTCATTTATGAACAGAGCGGCAGCGGAAAAAATAGGTGTTTCCGGCTTTTCTTTTTGTAAACGATGATTATTGTACGTTGAAACCCGATTTATGTTTAAATATTATATCCAATGCGTCAACCGCTGTTGAGAGAGGAGACTGACCATGTGGGAATATACAGATAAGGTAAAAGAACATTTTTTAAATCCCCGCAATGTGGGAATCATTGAAGATGCCGACGGTATCGGCGAAGTCGGATCTCTGGCCTGCGGGGATGCGCTGACCCTTTACTTCAAGCTCGATGACAAGGGGCATATCGGCGATGTAAAATTTCAGACGTTCGGCTGTGCGAGTGCCATTGCCTCTTCCTCGGCGCTGACCGAGATGCTCAAGGGGCTGACCCTGGAGGAGGCCAAAAAAATTTCCAACGATGATATTGCCGGCTACCTGGGCGGGCTGCCCAAGGAGAAGATGCATTGTTCGGTGATGGGCCGGGAGGCGCTGGAAGCGGCCATCGCCCATTACGAGGGGACGCCGGTTGAAGAGGTCGAGGGCAATATTGTCTGCGAATGCTTTGGGGTGACCGATGTCCAGATCGAACGGGTGGTGCGGGAAAACCGCTTGACGACGATCGGCGACGTCACGGATTATGTCAAGGCGGGCGGTGGTTGTGAAAAATGCCATGATCAGATCCAGGAAATTATCGACACCGTGATGGAAAGGGAACCGGCGCCCAAAAAAAAGAAAACCAGGCTGACCAATATTCAGAAAATCAAACTGATCGAGGAAACCCTCGAACGGGAAATCCGGCCGGCGCTGGAAAAAGACGGGGGCAATATTGAACTGATCGATGTGGATGGCAACCATGTGTACGTCCGGCTCCGGGGCACCTGTGCCAGTTGCCGGTTGTCGCAGGTAACATTGTCCGAATACGTGCAGGCCAAACTCAGAGAACTGGTCACCCCTGAGCTGACGGTCGAGGAGGTGCAGGCATGAAGCGGGTCTATGTTGACAATAATGCCACGACCCGGGTAGCCCCCGAGGTTTTTGAGGAAATGGCGCCGTATCTGACGGAATATTATGGCAATCCATCGAGTATGTATACGTTTGCCGGCAAAGTGGGAGACAAGCTCAACGAGGCGACCGAAAAAGTGGCCGCCTTCCTGGGCGCGGCGCCGGAGGAGATTGTTTTTACCAGCTGCGGGACGGAGAGTGACAATACGGCGATCCATGCGGCCCTGCGTTCCAATCCGGACAAGCGGCATATCGTCACCACCCGGGTGGAACATCCGGCGATCAAGAGTTTGTGCGAAGATCTGGTCAAGCGCGGCTATCGGGTCACCTTTGTTCCCGTGGATCCCAAGGGCCGCCTGGACCTTGATTATCTGTATGACCATGTGACCGATGACACGGCCATCGTCAGTATCATGTGGGCCAATAACGAATCCGGGGTGATTTTTCCTATTCCCGAAATTGCAGAAACACTTAACGACCGCGGGGTGGTTTTCCATACCGATGCCGTCCAGGCGGGGGGTAAAATTCCCATCGACATGGGCGCCGTGCCGGTCAACATGCTGTCCCTGTCCGGTCACAAACTCCATGCGCCCAAGGGCGTGGGCGTTTTGTACATCCGCAAGGGCACGAAATTTTCACCCTTTCTCATCGGAGGGCACCAGGCCCACGGTCGCCGGGGCGGCACGGAAAATACCGCTTCCATTATTGCGCTGGGAAAAGCCTGCGAACTGGCTGGCCAGCATATTGACGAAGAAAATACCCGTGTGGCCCGGCTGCGGGACCGACTGGAAAGCGAACTTCTGGCCCGCGTTGTGAAATCATCGGTGAACGGCGATCGGGATAATCGTCTGCCGAATACGACCAGCATCGGTTTCGATTCGGTGGAAGGCGAAGCGATTTTACTGCTGATGGATCAGCTCGGCATATGCGCGTCCTCCGGATCGGCCTGTACCTCGGGGTCGCTCGAACCCTCCCATGTGCTGCGGGCGATGGGTGTTCCGTTCACTTCGGCGCATGGCTCCATCCGCTTCAGCCTCAGCCGTTACAATACCGAGGAAGAAATCGACTATATTGTTGAGCATCTCCCGCCCATCATTGAACGGTTACGGCGCATGTCGCCTTTCTGGAAGCAGAACCCGGCAGAATAAAACCGGTATTGATTTACTGCCGGGATACGGCAGCGGGTGGGGGGTGTCGGACGGCGGGAATGATATCCCTTCAAAGATACGCTCAGCCGGAGTTTCCCTGATACGCGGCCCGGGATGCCCATGCGGGGCGTCCGGCGCATGGTTTTCAGGCGGGGGAATAAGTCCTTTGCTTGACGGTGTATATGCCGTCAAGCAAAGCAGTTGCAGGCATGTCGTCCGATATCTGGCTGTCGGGAAGGGGGCACGGGGAAACAAACGGAAACAGTGGGGATCGTCGGCCGACTATTTCTGGTTGATCTTGTTTCTTAACGCGGCCGAACACCTGAATGTAATAACCCGGCGTTTGTCCAGCATCATCGCATCCCCTGTTGCCGGATTTCGTCCCTTGCGTGCGTTTTTATCCTTGACGCAAAATTTACCAAAACCGCTGATCAAAATATCCTCTCCATTGACCAGGGTGGATTTCATCATCTCCAGCAGCGTCTCAACCACCTCGCCGGCCTCTTTTTTGGGATATCCGATTTTCTCATGTACATCATTGATGATTTTGGCCTTAGTCAGTGTCATGGGCAACATTCTCCTGTACGATTTTCTTTGACGATCCCGTTTAACGCGTTGGTCTGGCGTTCAGGGCAAAACAATAACCCCCGCGGATACAAATTCCATAATTCGGGGATAATATCCATCCGTTTTTGTTTTGTCAAGGAAATATAGACCTTACCTTTTTTATCCGGCTGACGAAATCGGGCTTTTCGAAGTTATTCACGGCCGACCGCCGGCCGGACGGTCGGCCCGGGCCCATATTGCTTCAGCGGGCCCGGGACATTTGGGTCCGGCACTTTGTTATCCGTCGGGCACCTACTGGTTGGCTTCAATGGCCTTCAGGAACGCATTCATCATATCCACGCCGTCCGCGCCGAATTTATCGGCAATCAGTTTCTTGACCGCGGGCAGCGCCATATCCCGGAATTTCAGTTTGGCGGCCGGGTCCAGCGCGTTGACTTTCATGTCCTTGGCCAGAGCCGGCAGACCCCGGTCGGAAGCTTCAATGGCCCGGCTCATCCCCCGCCCGGCGACGATGGCCGACTGGGCGGCATAGCTGACAACATACTTTTCGTTTTTGGTCAGGCTGTCCCAGAAGGCTTTATTCATGACCCAGACATAGGGGGCAAACAGATGCCCGCTGAGGGTCAGATATTTCTGGACTTCGTTGAACTTGGCAAAGGCGATGATCGGAATCGGATTCATCTGGCCGTCGGCCACCCCGGTCTGCAGGGCGGTGTACACTTCCGTCCAGGCGATGGCCGCCGGCTGACCGCCCAGGGCCTTGATAATTGTTTTATGCGTATCGAGTCCCATGGTACGGATTTTCAGCCCCTTGAAGTCGGCCGGTGTCTGAATCGGGCGCTTGGAATTGGTAAAATTGAAAAATCCGCCGGAATCACCAAACCCGAGGACTTTCAACCCGGTTTTCTTTTCGATATCCGCGGCCAGTTTTTTTCCGAACGGCCCGTCAAAAACGGCGTAGGTGGTACTGATATTGGGAAAGGCAAAGGGGATGTCGATGACG
>Ga0256846_1000076_pt1 | contig 41831 bp, 62 predicted proteins | sample TevniametaG_FD_189098 | JGI IMG/M metagenome (GOLD analysis project Ga0256846, IMG submission 189098) | Tube worm associated microbial communities from hydrothermal vent at the East Pacific Rise, Pacific Ocean - Tevnia | ecosystem: Host-associated > Annelida > Integument > Unclassified ...
TCAAATAAATGAAGAAACAATTCCTTGGAATCTATATAAACAAGCAAGAAGATGGAGACCTTGGGATGGAGATAAAGGGAGATAAAGGGAGATAAAGGGAGATAAAGGGAGATAAAGGGAGATAAAGGGAGATAAAGGGAGATAAAGGGAGATAAAAAATGAAAAAAGTTATAAGAACAAAAAAAGTTTCTGATATTCAAATAAGAAATATGGTTATAAATATGAGTGAAAAATATAAATGGGCTGTTATAGAAAAAATACAATCTAAAGGAGATTTTCAGGAAAATGTTTTCGATCACTTCTGGATAAATGCGGAAACTGAAAGAGCAGGGAAATTTGTTAATTCTTGGGAAGAATTATGTGATGAATACTTTAATTTAATGGAGGAAAAAATATGCAAATAACTAAAGCAAAAGACATGATAAAAGCAGGGAAATATCATCCCAAATTCTTCATTATTGGAGAACCTGGAGGCGGTAAAACCACAGCATTAACAACTTTTCCCCCAGAATGGAAAGTCCTTGTTCTTGACTTTTTTGGAAATAAAGAGTCATTAGAAGGTGCCTCAAATGTTGATGTAATATCCTATGCTGATATGGATCCAAAAGATCCAGAAGCTTGGTTAATACTCCAGCAAGATAAAAGAAACCTTATAAATCAACTTGAAAAAAAGGAGTTCAAATGGAATGTACTGGCGATAGATACCCTCACAGGCCTTATGCGCTTTTGTGAAAACTTTATCTTAATTACAAATCCAGACGGAAAAGGGATTGGCGGTGCTCCAGCGATGCATCATTACAGAGGATTAAGTCATCTCCTTGGAGAGTTCATAACCTCGTTCCTTGGCTTTCCATTGACTATCGTAGTAAATGCTCATGCAGAAATGGACAAAGATGAACTCACAGGAGCAATGATTTTCAAAGCAATTATGTCAGGCAAGCGCTGGAGAAACACTATTTACTCCTACGTCGGTGAGGTTTATAGAGCTTTTGGAGAAACTGATAAAGAAGGAAAATCCACCAAATTCTTTTGGCAAACACAACAAGATACAAGATGGGTTACTCTTAAAAGTACTATGAACCAAGGAATGAAATTTTGGGGAAAGTATGTTGAACCTAACTATGAAAAACTTCTAAAAAGGAGGGGATTGGTATGAATCAAGAAATAGGAGAACTCCTTTTTAAAGTTATTCAACAAAGACTAAAGAAAGCAAGAGCAGAAAGAAGAAGAGCGTCAAAAAAATTAAACATCAGATGGAAAGACTATATTGAGTTTGAGAAAATCGTAAAAAGAGGAGGTGAAAGAATATGAAGACTGAACATAAAATTGTGCTTGCTTTCTTACTTTTTTTCTCAATCTTTTTAATTTTTGCCCTTAGTTCTAAATTAAGGAAAGATTTAAATATCAATGAAGATAAGCAATATCAACAAGAATTACTTACAAATGAGATAATAGCTCTTCAGGAAGATATAGAGAGTTTTCAAGAACAAATAACTGATTTAGATGCAAGAGTAAAAACACTTGAGTTTGAATTTACATTAGTTCTTGAACAAAATAGAAGCTTAAGAGAAGTATGTAACTTACTTTTAAAGGAGGAAAAGAAATGAAACTTTTATTTAAGCGAGAGAAGGAAACAAAAAATACCATAAGATATGCAGAAGAGCAAAACGGACAACCACCAGTTCTGAAAACTGTTTATGTTCAAAAGTGGTTTGCAAAAAATGCTCCAGCATTGTCAATAGATGTGGAGCCTGTTAATGAATAAGGAGATTTTTTAAAATGCCTTATAGAATACATTCATATAAAAAAGGAATTCTGGTAGCAAAAAGTCCGTTTGTTTTTAGTTTTAATGAAGCAAATAAAAGACTTGAAGCTGCCGTCGAGAGAGAAAGAAAGCAAAAAAAGGGAATGCTCTTTGCTCTTTTTTCAGAAAGTGACTTTCTTAAAGAAGAGTTTTATGATCCTAAAAAGATGGAAGATAAATCTCCAGAAGAGATCAAAGAACTCATCTTTCTCTTAGATAAGAAAAGAAAGGAGGTGATGTATCCAAATAGCTCGAGTATCCAATGTTTGGACACTGAAGGAAAATAAAACAAAAAAACTAAAAAATAAAACTAAGGAGAAACAAAAATGGAATTTACAGTACCAAAAAGTTTTGATGAAATTAAAGAAGGAGTAATTGCACCAGAAGGTGTTTATAAGTTTATTGTTACTAAAATTCAGTCTTTGCCAAATAAAGCTGGAACAGGAACAAATGTAGTTATTGATCTTACTGTCACGGGTGACTCTGAAGATTATAATGGAATCACTCAGAGTATTTATCTTCCACTGCCTAATCCAACAGATGAAGGCAAGAAGACTCGTCAAGGCCAGTTAATGATTGATTGGAAGCTTCAAAATATCAAAGAGACTGTTGAGGCTCTCGGAGGAACAATTGATGGAAGTTCCTTCAATATTCCAGAAGACTGTATGTGTAAAGCTCAACTTGCTATCAGAATGAATGATGATGGTAAAAAGTTTAATCAAATCGAAGGGAGAATTATGTCATATTCTCCTGGAGAAAAAGAACTTTCATAAAGCTTTAGAACAAAAAAAGGGAGCTGCATAAAGTTGTAGCTCCCTTCTTAAAAGGAGCGAAAGGATGCGAAATGAAAAGGATTAATTTCAATATTCAAGAAGAAACATATAAAGAGTTTAAAAAGATTTTCCCTTATAGGGGAGAAACGACAGCCTTTCTGTGTAGATGTATTGAGGCTGCTGTAATAGCAAAAAGGAGGCGACTTTCAAAGGACGAAGTAGAATTTACTATTGAAAGAATAAAGGAGGAAATAGAATGAGTATTCTTACAGAAAGGAGAATAAAAAATGAGGAAACTTATTTTTGTGATAGGAAAAGCTCCATCTGAAGTTACAAGAGAAGAACTTCTTTCTCATCTTATGAAAGAAAGAGAAAGGATGTCTCTTCTTGCTCAAAACCTTAAAGGAAAAAAGAAAGCAAAGAAAGCAAAGAAAGAAAGTAAAAGCAGAAAGTTAAATAAAAAAGAGTTAGCTAAAATTGCTGAGCTCACAGGCTTAGATTTAGCTACTCTCTCTGGGGCATAAGAAAAAAGGAATGAAAAAATGGAAGAATATATAAAAATTAAAAAAAGAGATTATGAATTTTATAGAAAAAGAGAAAGAGAGCTTTGTGCTCTCGAGAATGGCGGTGTGGATAATTGGTATCTTTATGATAGAATTATGGAAAGGTTTTTCATAGAAGAAAAGAAAAGAGAGGAGAATTGAATGGAAAAAAAGTATTTGGATTCTGAAGGACATTATTTTTCTCCTTCAGAAATAATTGTTTCATCAGAAAGAGCAAGAAAGAAATTTTCTCAAAAGGAACTTGAAGAGCTTAAAGAATCTATACTTAGGTATGGACAATTCCAGCCTTCAGTTATAAAAAGAGATATGACTTTAGTTATGGGAGAACGCAGACTCAGAGCTTGCAGAGACTTGGATCGAAAGCTCTGGTGCGTTTTTACTGATGAGTTAGATGAACTTGTTCTTAAAGAAATGGAACTTGAAGAGAATGTTCGAAGAGAAAATCTTTCTGTTGTTGAAGAAATTTTATGGAAAGAAGAGATTCACAAACTTAAGAGTGAAAAGTATAAGGAAAAAGATTGGTCACTTAAAGACACAGCTCTCCTTTTAGGAGAGAGTAAATCTCTCACTGCAGAAGATGTCAAGCTTGCTTCTTACCTTAAAAAAATGCCTGAACACTTTGAGAATTGTCTCACGAAGCGTGATATCAAAAGAGAGATAAAAAAGCTTGAAAAAAAGCTTGAATGGGATATTCATGCACTAAAAGCTGATTCCCTTTCTGAAGAAGATAAAAGTGATTTACTTAATTCTTCAGGAATAACATTTAATATACCTTTAAGTGAAGAAAAAAAGAAAGATATTTTTGTTGATAAAAGGGAATTAGATATTCTTTCTGAAGAAGAAAAAGAAAAGGATGCTGAATATATAGAAACAAAAATAAAATCTTTTGGATTATGGCTTGGAGTAGGTGATACATTTGAGCTTTTTCCAAAAGTCAAAGATGGAATTATTGGAGTTTGTTTTTTGGATCCTCCTTGGGGAATTAATTATGAAGAAAAAGTCAAAAATAAGGGTTTGAATGATGCCTATGAGGATTCAGAAGAAGCATTTAAAGAGAGTTTTCCTACTCTTTGTAAAATAGCATATCAGAAAATGTCTTCAAATTCTCATTTGTATTGTTTCTTTAGCATAATTTATCATAAGTTTATTTATGATTGCCTTGAGGAAGCTGGTTTTAATCTAAATAGAAGACCAATCATTTGTTCTAAACTTGGGATTCATGCTACAAGAAATGCTGATTATTGGTTTGGAGCCTCATATGAGCCTATTGCTTTTGCAAAGAAGGGCAATAGAAAGCTTAATCTTCCAGGAGTAGCTGATTCTTTTCAAATAGTTTGGTTGCCTCCATCTCAAAAACTTTATCATCCATCAGCTAAACCTGTCGATATATATAGAAAACTCTTGAGAATAAGCGCTCTTCCTGGAGACATTATATGTGATCCTATGTATGGAACAGGAGCTGCTTTTGCTGCTTGTGAAAGTATGCCTGATCTTAATCTAAGCTGGTTTGGTTGGGATTCAGAAAAAGAAAATAGAGCTAAAGCTTTGATGAGACTTTCTGAAGCTTTACTTGGAGGGGAACTTGATAAAAAAGAATATGAAAAAATTACTCCTGAAACTCCAGAATGGCTTGAATATTGGAAGTCTCATCCACAGGAGCAGAATGAAATGCTTGATTTCTTAGCAAAAAGAAAGAAGGAAGATAACAATGAAACTGAAAGTAATAACCTTTCTTAAGGATTTCGAGAATGATACTCATTCTCATTTTAGTATATGGGAAGGCTCAAAGCTTTGTGGTGAAGCAAAAATTTCTAATGAAGCTTTTGAGGTTCTTCGATTTGCTATAAGAGCTGGTTGGGAAAAAGCTCATCCAGGTGAATTTGAATTTGCTTATAAAGAAAAAAGATATTAAAAAGGAGACAAGAAATGAAAGACTTTCAAATAGATATAATAATCTTTTTGCTTTTAATCCTTTTAGGATTGTTATATTAAAAAGGAGATAAAAATGTTAAACACAAATTATGTTCCTCCTGAAGGATCTCCTTCAGCTTCTTTGTGGCTAATTGGAGAAGCTCCAGGTGAAATCGAAAATAGAACGGGAATTGTTTTCTCAGGATCAGCAGGTAGATACTTGGATATGGCTTTGAGAGATGCTGAACTTTTGAGATCTGAACTTTTCATATGGAATGTTTTTACAAAAAGGCCTCCAAAGAATGATGCGGGTTATTTTTTTCAGGATAAAAAAAGCTTATATCTTAATATCGAAGGAGAAGAAATGCTTAAAGGATTAACTCTTTTGATCGACGAATATAAGCCAAATTGTATAATGACTTTAGGAAGAACATCAACCTATCTTCTTACAGGCAAGACAACAATAACGAAATGGAGAGGATCACTTCTTCCTTGTTTATTTAATGATGGGATTAAAATATATCCAAGCTTTCATCCATCATATGTTATGAGATTAATGCAAGAAGGCGGGAGTTATATTCCTGGAGCAAAGAAAAAAGGAATGAATGTCTTTCCGACTTTCATAAAGGATCTCCAAAGAGCTTCTTATCAAAGTGAATTTCCTGAAATAAGAGAGAAACAAAAAACTTATTTCATTCCTGAAACATCTTATGATATCTCGAGATGGTTTGATTCTGTAAAAGAAAAAGAAATTGCTTGTGATATAGAAACAATAGTTGTACCAAAGGTTCCTCCTATAGTTACAAGAGTGGGCTTTGCTAACAATGATCATAATGCTATGAGTATTCCTTTTACAAGGCATGGAAAACTTTGCTGGGATATTAATGAGTGGGCAGACATTCTTGTTGCTATAAGTAAGTTTTTTCTCTCTGATAGAAAATTTATTTTTCAGAATGGTTTTTATGATCTTACTGTTTTGGGAAAGCTGTTTGGCTTAAGAGTAAATAATGTTCTTGATACAATGGTTCAGCAGCATTGTGCATATCCGCATCTTCCAAAAGGATTAGATTATCAAACTTCTGTTTATACTTGGGAGCCTTATTATAAGCAAGAAAGGACAATGCCTTTGGTTGGTTTTTCTTCTGACGAGGGTCTTTCTCGATACAATTGTAAAGATTGTATGGTTACAAAAGAAATTCAACCAATAACTATGAGGGATATTATAAATATGAATATGAAGGAGGGTCATGATAGAACTTTAAGTCTTTATCCTTCATTACTTTTTATGATGCTCAAAGGAGTTAAGCTTAATATTAAAAGAAAAAAAGAACTCGAAATTCTGTTTCAAAGAAAAGTGAATGAGGCGAAAAGAGAAATTTGTAAAATAGCTGGGAGAGACATTAATCCGAAAAGTCCTAAACAAATTTCTCAGCTTCTTTGTGTTGATCTTCAAATGCCTATGATAACGAATAGGAAAACAGGTAAGATAACTACGGATGCAACAGCTTTAAAAAAGATGAAAGAGAAATTTCCTCATCCAATCTTTGGATTAATTGAAACTCATAGAAAATTTTCTAAACTCTGTGATACATATGCAAAGATGGAGATTGGAGAAGATAGTAGAATATATACTACTTACGATCCTACTGGAACAGTTACTTGGAGACTTTCTTCTTATGAATCTCCTTTAGGAAGTGGGGGCAATCTTCAAAACATTCCTAAAAGAACCAAAGAAGGACTTGAAATAAGAAAGCTCTTTGTTCCAGATGAAGGTTTTTCCCTTATAGCTTGTGATAGAGCACAAGCTGAAGATCGTTATGTTACTTGGAAAGCTGGTGATATCGAAGGTATTCAAAATTACGAAGCTGGAAATGATCCTCATTGGCAAAATGCGATTAAGCTTTTTAGGCTTGATCCTTCTCTTAAGTATGATTCTTCTAATCCACAACACTATAAATGGAGAAACAAAATAGCCAAACATGCTAAGCATGCAGGGAATTATGGAGTTGGCCCAGTACAACTTCGCAATATGCTTATTAATATGGCAGACTTTTATGAATATGAAGTTGTAGATTGTAAAGTCTTGCTTGATGCTCAAAGAAGAGCTGCACCAATGATAGAAGCTTGGAAAGCATGGGTTAGAGAGAAGATAAGATGTGATAGAACTTTAGTAACTTGCCTTGGAAGAAAAAGAATTTTCTATGGAAGAATTACGGATGATACTTTTAGGAAAGCATATGCTTATGAGCCTCAAAGTGTTATAGGTGAGCTAATGTGTATAGATATCAGAGATATTCATCATGAGCTCACATGCGAAGATTTTCAACCTTTGATGAATGTTCATGATGAAGTCATTGCTCAAGTAAAAACTGAAAAGTTAGCTGAATATATAAAGAAAATAAGAATCATAATGGATAAAGCTCTTAAAGTAACAGATATCTATGGAACAGAAAGAGAATTGAGGATTCCTATAGATTTTAAATTTAGCTCTAAAAGCTGGGGAGAATTAGAAGAATGGAAAGATTAGAAATTTGGCATCTTATAGATAGAAGATGGAGACATATAGTGCAGATTTTCATTAAAGATAAATTAGAAATCTTATACTATACTGATGGAAGAAAAGAGAATTAAGACAAACAGCTCCAGTGTCCAATGTTTGGACAGAAGAGGGAAAGGAAATTTAAAGATGAATGTTATAATAACCTTTGGATGTAGACATAAAATTAAAGATAAGGTTTTTGATCATGATTGTGTAGCAAGGATTAAGTGTAAAGATAAAAGCTCTGGAAGAGAAAAAGCTTTTCTTGATAAAAATATATCTTCTTATTACTTAAGAGGAATTATTGATTTAGAGGAGGAAGAAGAATAATGCCTAAAGCAAGAAGATGTGAGCATTGGCTTAAAAGCATTGGACACTTAACTCGACATACAGAAGCTCCTACTCATTTTTGGCTTTGGTCTGGCATCTTTACTCTTTGTGCAGCAATGGAAAGAAAAGTTTGGATTCCCTATGGGCTTGATAGGATATACCCGAATCTCTACCTTATGCTGGTTGCTCCTCCAGGAAAATGTAGGAAAGGTGGGCCTGTAGGGTTATCCAAAAGACTTCTTAAAAGTATTGGATGCACTGTAAGTGTTGATTCTTGTTCAAAAGAATCTCTTACAAGTGAGATATCAAATACATTAAAGCAAGTAGATCTTCCAGGAATAGGTCTTATTCAACAATCACCTATGGCGGTTATTAGTAAAGAGCTTTCTTCATTACTTGCAGTTGATCCGAAGAAAATGATAGAAGCTCTTACAGATTTGTTTGATGAACACGAGGTTTGGGAATATAAGACAAAGCATGGAAAAGAAGAAAAGCTTTATGGCCCTTGTGTTAGTATGTTTGCTGCAACAACTCCTTATTATATAGCAAATAATCTTCCTTATGAAGCTTTTGGAGCAGGCTTCTTTTCAAGGGTAATTTTTGTAGTTGGAAAAGAAAAAAGAGGAAGAATTCCAAGACCTGATGTCTTCTTTAATGAAGATGATGCTTTGCTTCTTGAAAATCTTGAGAAAGATTTGAACTTAATATCACACTTGAGAGGGGCAGTCTCTTGGAGCGATAGTGCAGGAAAGATTTTTGATAATTGGTATAATGCTCTTGATCGAAAATATGTTGAAGTTAAAGATGAAAGATTTCATGGTTTTATTGAGAGAGCACATATAGCTGTACTTAAAGTAGCAACTGCGATTAGAGTTAGTTATAGTGATACGTTGTTTTTCGAAGATTATGATATTATGACAGCTATTGAACTAATCGAAAATATTTTTCCAGATCTTCCGAAAGCTTTTGGAGGACTTGGGAGATCTGGAATGTCAATCTCAACAAATTCTGTAATCCAGCAATTAAGAATATTAAAAGAAGTAAAATTATCACAACTTTTTTCTGATAATTGGAGAAATATGGATATGGATGAACTTAGAAGTGTTCTTTCTCTTCTTTATGCTATGGGAAATATTAATAGAAAAAGTATCACGGCTAAAGATGGAAGACCAGATGAAATAATAACTTGGAAAGGAGACTGATAAAAATGAATACAATAGATTTAATTATAGAAGCTTATACAAAAGTGAATAATGGAATGAAGCGAGTTGTTCTTAAGAATACTAAGGATGTAATCGTTAAGGCATATGCTGGAACAATTATTAGAATAGATATCAAGGAGATTGATAAAGGTGAATATATATCAGATGAAGGATAAAACCAAAAAATAAATATCAAGAAGACTGGCAAAATAAAGATTAAAAGACTTGAAAGATTATATAACTGATATAATAGACAGACTTGAACTATAAGGAGATAACAATGAATAACAAGAGACCGATACCACTATAAGGACAACAAGCAAGAATGACAATGGTTGAACTTGAAGCACTTCCTCATGCTATATATAAAAAAGGAGGCTCCAAAATGAAGAACCTATTTATTATCTTATTTGTTTTAATCATCTGCTCATGTGCTCATTGGAGCAAAGAGCAAAAGATCATGGAAGCAATGACTGCAGCTACTTATATAATTGACTGCGGTCAAACTTTAGACATAGCAAAAAACCCTTCCTGCTATAAAGAGATGAATCCTATTATAGGAGAACATCCAAGCAAGGGAAGAGTTAAGAGCTATTTTGCAGGTCTCATTGTAACCCACTTATTAATATCCAGTTTACTTGAGCCAAAGCAAAGAGACTTGTGGCAAAAAATCACACTCATAATCTCAGGAGGCAATGTTTCGAGAAACTATGGTTTGGGATTAAAAATTAATTTTTAACTTCTATTTACCTTCAAGATTTCCTTTTATAATTTTAAAAAGATCTTTTGCATCAAAGGAGGGTCGTTGTTTTACTGCCCTCCTTACATCTCTTTTAATTTTTTGCATCATAAAATAAGTATTAAGAGCTGCATCTTCTTTACTTAAAGGTTTAAATTTAATTCCAGTCGCATAAGAAAGTAAAGCCCATTTACGTTCTTTCTCATCCCTTACAGAAAGTTCCCCCATACCAGGATAGGCTTTTTCCCAATCATTAAGAAAAGGAAAAGCTGTTTGAAGTGCATACTTCCATTGAGGATTCATTCCCATAACAATAGATCCATTCTTTGATCTCATAGGTTGAATCCCCATTAATTTCCAATTCTTTTCACTCAAAAATTGTATATACCAAGGAGCTCTTGAGAGCTGCCCTGGCTCAGAAAGCTTTCCTCCTGATGGCCAATGTCTTACATTGGCTGCTATATTAGTTAAAGTATATAAAGGATTTAAAGCAGAAAGCCAAGTTTTTAATTTTCCCATCTTATAAAGATCCTCAGAAGGAAGATCTAATTTAAAATATATAGGAGAACCATCAGATGCTGTCCAAGAAGTTTTACGATATTGTGCTTCCTTCATCCATTGAGGCATAATTTGTTTTTCCATAGGAGTTTGTTCAGCTCTCCCTGTAAATAAAGGAAATAGATCTCTTTCAAAGTCTCCAAGTCGTGCGTACTTATGTGGTTGTTTAACTAACTGCTCAAGTTGAAGAGGAATATTTTTTCTAAGCCATGTATAAAAAGGAAAGATTTTTTTCATATACCTTCTTTCGAACTCAGTAAGCTCAGTATAGTCGAACATAAACTTCTTTACATGATCTGCCATCTCTGAGAATTCTTTAAGATATTTTTTTGATTCAAGTTTATTATACATACTTTTATAGTACTTACTTTCTAATTGATCTGCCCAAGCATAATGTCCATGAAGTAAAGTATCCTTTTCAGTTCCTTTTCTTAAAGCCGTCATAGCTTCTTTCTTTGTATAAAAAACTCCTTTCTTATCAACATATCCAGTAATTGTATTAGTAAACTTTCCAATTCTATTTGAAATATCAGCATGAATTTCCCCTTTTTTTCCTAAAACAATTTTTCCATCTATTTTATTGGCTAAAGCAAATTCTGGTTTGCTTGTTTTATAGATCCCTCTCTTCTTCATTTGATCGAGCATTACAGCCATTCTTGCATTGTCTTCTATATGAGTACCAACTTTTCTTCCAGCTCTTGCAGCTGTTTCAAAAGGATTCCAGATATTTTCTCCTGCTCCAAGAGTTCTTGCTAACTTTCCTCTTTTTTCTATATAACCAAGTTCCTTTTGAAACATTGTAGGAATATCAGCACCAACCCAACCATAAGCTCTTACTCCAAATCTATCAAAGAGTTTTAAAAGTTCTTCAGGAGAAAAACCATTGAAACCTTTTTTGCCTAATTGTACAAGAGCTGCATCTATCATTCTTTTAGGAATTAAAGGAGCATCAACACCGCCTAAGTACATTAACCAAGTATTGCTTAAAGCATTTCTTACATGAAAAGGAAGTCGCATTGATGTAGCCATAGTTTTCCATATATGAAGGGATCTATTAAGAATATCAGCAAAGGCTCTGGAGCTTTCATCTGTACTGAAAACTTTAAAAGTATCTTTAATTTCTTTTGCAAATTCAGAAGGAAAAAGATAAACACCTTTACCTTCCATCTGAAGTATATCCTTTATATCAAGATTAACAACGCCTTTACCTTTTGTCTTTTTAAAAACATTAAAAAGCATATCAGGAATATTTTTATCTTCAGCTAATAATTCAAGTTTGCTTATAGCTTTTTCATAACTCTTAGGGCTTTTCTGAAGAGCTTCTTTAAGTTGTTTACCAAAGAGTTCTTTCATAACTGGGCTTTTTAAGTTTGCAGTTGCAGTTATAAAGCTATTACCTTTTTGAATTGAAACAAATTTAGGGAAAAGTTGGATCATCTCTTCTTCTTTAAGAGACTTCATAAAGTCAATACTCATACCCATTTCTTTCTCTATTACATCATTAAAAGGTGTGCCAAATTTTTTAAGTGCATCATCAATAAAACTTTTCCAAGCAAGAGCACTTTCTCCAACAAATCTTCTTATAGCATAACCTCTAAACCAATTATCAACAGGAGCTATTTCCGAAGCAAAGCCATCAATTTCCCTCCATTTTAATAATTGAAGTTTCAAATCTTCTATTGTTTTGAATTTCTTTGCCTTTGTGTAAAATTGGTTTTGTCTTGCTGCAAGTTTAGTATAGAATCCTTTTTGTTTCTTAACAAATATTCTACCACTCTTTGGATCTTTCACAACCTGACCCTTTTCAAGGATATGAGGAAAATAGTCTTCAACTGTATTCTTTAATATTCCAGCTTTTTTTTCTTCTTTTCCAAGTTCATCTAATCCTTTAACAACAGATTCATAAAAAGGTTTAAACTCTTCAAGAACTTCACCACTTTTTCCGGCTTCCCTTAAGTCAATAAGTTTTGCTGCTTCAACATTAGGATTCTTTCCAAGCTTCTTAGAAACTTTTCTAAATTCATCCCAATTAACTTTGAGTTCATCTAAAACATTCTTTCTTAGGAATTGAAGTTTTAATTGAAGGTCTCTATATGTCTTATAAGCTTCAGGAATTTTACGAAGTTTCCATCCTGGTTTAAACGCTTTTCCAAGTTTATCTATAGGAGGCAAATCAGAAAGAATCATACCTGCTTTCTTCATCGCTTTAGTAGCACCACTTACCTCATCTGCTGCTTTTAATAATTGTGGAAGCTTAAGAAGTCTTCCAACTTTTCCAAACCAAGCCATAGGAACTAAGTTAATTGGATCAACTACAACATCACCGACAAAACCTACAGGAATTTCAATCCAAGGATGTCTTCCCGGAATTAATTCTTCCATAACATCAACAAAAGTAGTTCTCTTTTTTGCCGTAAAACCTTCTTTAGCACTTTGATAGAATCTTCCCCCGAGGTTTTCTCCAGGTTCTAATTTTCCTTTAAGAGCATCCATAGTAATATTAGCTAAAGCATAATTCCCACGAGCAAGATAATCCATAGTAGTCATAAACCAACCCATTTCTTCATCCTGAAGTAATCTATTATTTGATACTTCTTGTCGAGTTGGTTTTATGTTTGTCTCCCCTGTCCAATGTTTGGACACTGAAGGCATTTGTTGTGAAAGTTCTTCTTTTTTTACAACATCAAAGATGTTTGACATTACATTCCTCCATCACCAAAATTCTGTAAAGCATTTTCCATTGAGAGATCGTCACTGGGCAATTCTGATTCTTTGATAGAAGGTAGATTAGGTTCTTGGTAGACTTCTCCTGTATATAGAACCTCCATTTTTTGTAATGCATCAAGAGCAGCATCGAGATCATCTCCTTCAAGATTATTAGCTACTCTTGATTCAAGTGCAAAAATAACATCTCTTGGAGAAAGTGTACCTTCAGCATTTGCGAGACTTTGATTAATTGTTTTCTCAAATTCATTTGTATAAAACTCAATACTCCTTGGTTTTGTCATTTCATATTTATGTCCAAGTCGAGCATCAAGAAGTTTTTCTCTTGTATCTTTATCTGTAAAAGGAGCTAATTGTTTACTCAACTCTTCTCTTAAATTACTATAAGAATTGGCAATTTCTTGTTCAAGATTACTTTTCATCTTTAATAATCCTTTCCAAGCTTTTCTATCATCACTTTCTTTTACTCCAGAAGAGAACATAAGTAATCCCTTATTAGCAGAATTTTTTGCACTTATAGTCAAATTAAAAAGTTCCACTGCTTTATCAAATTCTCTTTTTTGTCTGTCTTCGACTCCTTCAAGAATTTTGACTACATCATCAGAATACTTTCCTACAGCAATAGTATTAAGAACATTACCACTTCCATCTATTACTTGAGTATATTTTTTCCCATCTCTTACAACAGGAACAAGCTTTGATGCTTTTCCTCTACTCATTACACCAGAATTTCTAAACATTTTATCGAGTCTTTCAATCATTCTAACGTCAGCATCAGGAAATTTTGAAGCAAGATTTGTAAAATATCCTACATAATTTACTTTTGTTTGTTCTGGATCACCTTTTACATAAATCTTATTCCAGTTTCGTGAAAAATCTGAAAGAGCCATTGGAGTTTCTATATCAGATTTCTTTGCTTTTAAAAATTGTCTTTTCAAAGCATCAAGATTTAAGGAAGCTGATTCTTCCTTTATTTTTCTTAATTTTTCTCCAGCATGCCATTGCTCTATTTCAAATCTCCAACGTCGATCAGCAATGAGATTACGTCTCATTGCCTCATCTTGTTTAAGGAAAAATTCTTTTTTCCATCTTTCTTCTGCACTTGTTTGAGCATCAAGAGCCATTTTTGTTCGAGTCCAACCTCGTGCAAAATTTGAGAGACCTTCAACGGCTCTTCCTATTGCAAACCCTTCATACATTTTTGACTCCTTATTCCATTATTGTAAAATCGTCTGTTGGATAATCAAGTTCATTCCAAAGAGATTCCCAATCATTGTTTGAATCATTGTTTGAATCACTATCACCAGGCGTTTTTGTTTTACCAAGATAAGCTAATGCTTCACCTATGCCAGAAAAGTCAGGCATCTTTGGAGTATAATTCCCAGGATTAAAATTTTGATCTCCTAAAGAAGGTACTGATCCAGTCATTCCAAGAAAAGGTTCTGGCCCAACTCCTTGTTCAGCTTGTTGTTCTTTTCTTTTTGCATCTTGTCTTATCTCTGCAAGAGTTTTAATTAAAGATTTTTCAGATGTGGCTTCTATTTCTTGCATTGCTTTATCATATTCACCTGATCCAGCACCTCTTCCAGCTCTTCTTAAAGCATCAGCAATTCTACCTCTTGTTCCTTCAGCAGCCTTCTCAACATCTTCTTTAAAAGAAGAAAAGTAAGGATTCATTTTACCTGGATTTTCTCCGACATCTTTCCAATGCTTTGCCCACTTTGCAGCCAATTGTTTATTTCTATTCCAGGTATTCATGTTCTTTTGATAGGCTACTCCTGTTAAATACCTTTGAAGTCTTCTTGATTTATCTGATTGTTTATGTCCTCTTTCTCCAGACCAAGCTCCATACAAAGCACTTGCTCCTTCAATAATTGCTGCGACAATACCTCCATAAGCCATTATATCCACTCCTTTCTTAAATAAGAAAGTAAACAAAGATCATAAGGCTTCCCATCATAAAAAACAGCCTCACGAGAAATACCTTCTTGTTTAAATCCAAGACCTTTTACTTTTTCTATATATTCTGTCATAACCATAGGAATATTAGTATATAACTTTCTTGCTTTAAGATAATCAAAGCCAAAAGCTACTCCAAGCATTCCATAACTATACCAATCACTAAATTTAAGTTTTGCTTTTTGTTTTTTCCAATGATGACAAAGCCAAGAGTCTACTCCAAGAAAATCATATGCTCCATAAGCAATAACTTTATTTCTTTTTCTTGCTGTAACATAAATAGAATTCCTACTTCTTACTTTATTTGTATGTAGTTCTCTTGGATCTATATCAGAATCAGGAAACATATATTTAAAATATTGACCAAGAGCGCAAAGTTTCCTTATATCTGAATTATAGAATCTTCCAAGAGAAAATTCTGGATCTTCCCAAGTAAACCTATCTTTGAACTTCATTTATAATCTCCTTTCTTTTTGCGAGTTCTGCATCAAAAGCAAGTCCATAAATATATTGCTTACCAGAACCACTTAGTTTAAATTTAACTCGATACCAAAAATTAGGAACAGGTAGTTTTTTTCTTAAAATATATCTTGAAGCTTCATTAGTAGTAAAGGTTTTTACTAAAGTTCCATCATAATAGACCTCTATATTAAGAGAATTACTTGCAGGATTACAGTCAAGAAAAAACCATCCACTTTGTTTTTTAGCTATAAAACTTCCAAATTCTCTACTGAAGTTCTTTGTTGTTATCGACCAACTTATGTCAGTACCATTATCTGAGTTTCCTGAAAAAATTTTATAAATATAACCATCAGTTGATCCACCATAAAGAACTTTACCATTTTTATCTGTAGTAAAACATACAAAACCTTTATCTATCAAAGTCTCAAATCTCTTTGTTTCTTTATTATAGTGTATAGTCATATCATTTGAAGTTTGTCCTTGTCTTGTATAAGAAAGTAAAATATCATTTCCTAAACTACCAATACACAAATTAGAAATATAATCAGGATCAACTCTATTTGGATTGTTACTCTCTGAATCAAAAATATCGCCTATTTTTCCGTGAAGAGGAACCGACCTTAAAGTATCATATGCAACAGAAGTATATAAAAACATTCCTATAGAATTAGCATAAAGAATACCATCACCAAGAGTTTTTGCAGAGAATGAACCTAAAATTCCTTGATCAGTAAAGGCTCTTTCTTTTACTTCGATAGCAGCTGATGTATCATATGTCCAAAGGTTGTATTGCTGAAGAACTAAGAGAAACTTTCCGAAAGTTTTTATTGCGTAAGAAACAGCTTCTCCAGTTCCAAAAGTTTCATAATTAGAACTCTTAAAAGAATCTATTTTATCAAATTGATTATTCCACCAAATTCTATTTTCTTGTGCTTGCTCAACACCATATAATAAACCTTGATGTTCTTTAACAAAACTAAATATTTTTGGTATATCATTATTAGTATCTAATGTTGAGCCTAAAGCAGAATCATCTATATCATCTACATATGTAGTATCAAAATTATTATTAATAGTACATAAAAATTTATATGAAGATCCACCAGCTAATGTTCTATAAAGTCTTCTTTGTGTTACTTGAGGATCGTCTGAAATAGGAATTGCACTTACATTTATTTTGTTTGTACTTACTGTAACATCACTTGAAGCTTCTGAAGCATTACTTTCTGAACCTCTACCACTCATAAAAGTAACTTTATAACTATAAGTTCCATTAGGATTTCCTGGAGTTCCTGAATCGGCTACAGAACATTTAGAACTTGGAGGAGTTATTCCAAGTTTCACTGGTTGATTTAAGTCAAAGTTATCTACTGTTGAAATAGGAGGACTGTATTCAGTTGTAGGAGGAGTAAAATCAGAAGTCCATAAAGCTTTTTTGACAAACCTATATTCATCTATATAGCCAAGAAAATCAAAACCACTACCACCACCCAGAACAAAGTCTGGCGTTGTTGTTGGTAATCCTCTTGACTGAGCAATTGTTCCACCAAGTCCATTTACACAAATAATTGTATAATTATTATTACCTCCCCAACCTCGAATAATAGCTATATGATACCAAGTATTCAAAGTTGGATCTAAATCATAAGTTATATCAAAAGTAAATCTATTAAGATATGTTCGATAAATAAGTTTCTTTTGCGTATGATCATATAAAAACTCAAATCCATTTCTATAATCTCTTTGATAAAATATATGTTGATCTTTTGTTTTCTCTGTAAAATAAATAAAAAATGAGTGCGTGAAATCACTATTTCCTATGTAATAATTAGAACTTCCTCCAGAAATAGCCCTTCCTCCATTATTAAAAAATCGCATAGCTTGAGAACCAAACTTTTTTTGAGAAGCACTATGTTCAATATTACCCCTGTATAACTTATCTATAGGTACGTTTGGATAAAATGCAGAAGTCCATAAGGCTTTCCCTTTAGTTATTCTAAAATGATCAAGATTACCAGAAAAAAAATCAGGAGGAAGTACTCCTATATCAAAATTAGCAGATATATTTGGATAATCATTACTATTTATTTTAGTTCCTTCATTCTTTCCATTTACATACAAAGTCCAAAGATTTCCATGTCTAACAAAAGCTATATGTGACCATACATCAATTTCTATAGTTGAAGGAGGAACATTAGAGACTGTCCAAGTAAAATTTTGTTGTATAACTCCACCAAGTTTTGATATGAAATCACAAAACATAGTTCCAACATAAAAAGATAATACATTATTAATATCGGCCTTTTGTTTAAAAACTATGCTCTGTGTATTTTTTAATCTTATCCAAAAATCTATAGTAAAGTCATTACTTCCAAAGTAAAAATCATCACTATCAGGAATCACTAAAAAATTTCCTGTTCCATCAAAAAAAGCAGAACTTTCTCCAAGCATTTTATTCGTAGTATCCCTTTGTGTTCCACCACCATAACTTGTTACAGAATGCCCACTAAGTGAGCCATCGACAAAAGGACTTACATCAAAATCTAAATATAATTTTGTATCACTTGTAAGTTGATCTGATTGAGGATTTAGTACAAAACCTTTTTTTGTCTTACTTATGAAATCTACACCAGTAGTTTCTTCACAATCTAAATATAAAATATCATCACTGTCCGAATATGTAGTACCCATTCCAACTTCACACGAAGATGTATAGAAAAAATTGCTATCTCCTGTTGGAGTATCACCATCTATATATTCAACTTCCCATTTAAAACAGCAAACATAATTTGTGTTTGAAGAAAGCTTTGTTCTTCTTATTGCTGCATACATTGAAGTTATTCTATAATTAACTTCCCATGAGTAAGTAAATCCTGTATTCCATCTTAGATCCATTCCTGTATCTTTGTACTTAAGATTTTCAGTTCCATTAACCATAACCAGCCAATTATCAAAAACCTCAAATATAGTTTTAGCATCTACCATAGATTCAGAAACAACATCAGTTCCTACGTAAAGTTTAGTTCCACTTCTTATAACTAAACCACTTGAAGCAAATATATTCTGATAGAATATATTCATATCACTTAAGAAACTTAATGAATCCCAAAGCTCCAAACCTCTTCTTGTTTCAGTAGCTCCTATTGTTTTACTTACATCTATATTTAAAGCATCAGTAAGTTGATTAGGCTTAAGGTCTTCATCAGAAACTCTTGTAACCAAACCTCCTGTAAATGATGGTATTTCTACTCTTGGCATTATCTAACTCCTAATTTTGGATAATGATCAGGTAAACGAGGATATGAGGGTTTTGTTCCTATAGAATAGCCAGCTTCTCCAAATCTATGAATCATGCCACTCATAAGCCTTCCTGTCACTTTTTTAGTTAAGTTTACTCCTATCTGAAATCTAAGGTCATAATGCTTTGCTTTAATCTCATCTCTAATTTCAGTATCACTTTTAAGAAGCCTTGAGGCCACTTTATATTCAACATACTTAACAAAATTTTCTTGTACTTCAATCACATTAGAAACACTCTGTTTTCTTTCAGGAACAACTACATAAAAAACATAGAGAACATTTTCAAGGATTTCAGCATCAACCATAGATGCTTGATCTGTTCCTGAAGCTTGAACTTCATAAGGCATATTTTTAAGATAGAAAGCCTTTTGTCTTAATCCTTTAGCATGACAAAAAAAGTCAACAACGTTTCCTCTATTATTCCAACCATCAAGATAATAACGATCAACATCTTTAAAGCTTTCTTGAATTACCCACTTATAATCCCAAATAATTCCTTTAGGACTGTAAAAATCTTCAGGAAAAAAGAAAGGTACAGGATGTTGAGGGTCTGTGCTTAAAAGGTCAACTCCAGAAGTTATTGTATATTCATCTCCACTTAAATCATAATCTTCTGTCTGCTCAAATGGTTGTGAGCAAGAATAGTTCGAATTATTAAAGAATGGAGAAAACCTTCTTCCTTCAAGGAAACCATCTTCCCAAGCAAAATTAAATGCATAATCAAGTTCTGGAGGAGCCATCAAGCTTATAGCCTTAATTAAACATAAAGTTTCTCTACAGAATCTTTGTTGTTCTCTTCCAAAAAGCTTAAGAATGTGTGAATCCTCAAAAACTTCAGAAGAATCATCATTAACTAACCTTCGTATTTTTGTAATACTTTCAGATATTAACATTATTTATCTCCATATTTAACAATAGGATATTTTTTTCCTGCAGGATATTTTGCTTTAGCATACTTAAAAGCTTCTTTTAAAAGCGTAGGTGCTTTTTCTCCAGTATATCTTATTGTGTCTCTTCCTGTTTTAGCAAAAATTTCATCATAAAGTTTCTGTGGTATCTCCTCCTTAGTTCTATTCAATATATCTGCTCCTCTTCTTGCTTGTATTTCAACAGGACTGTCCCAATATAATCTTCTTCCTACGAATCTTTTTGGATGTTCATCTATAGCAAGATTAGCTAAAGCTGTACTATTTTCAATTGTTTGAGCAATAAGATTCTGAAGTGTCGGCTTTTCTCTATTTCCTCCATTACTTCTTGCCCAAGAACTCCCATGAATGACTTCATGGAAGAGAGTATCAGGTTGAGCTTCTGGTGCAAGTCTAATTTTAGATTCACCTAATCCACCTATACGTATATTTCTCCCAAGGACATCTTCTCCTAAACCTAAAGAATATGTTAATTCTGTTATTTTATCTAATTCTTTTCTGGGAAGTCTCCTTATAACTGAAGCAAGATCTCGTACTCTCTTAGCAGGAATCTTTACAGAATGTTTTTTGATTCCTTTTATAGCACCTTTAGCTTTATTCTTTGTTATTTTTCCTTCTAATAAAGATCTCATTACTTTATGAAGTTCTCTTTTTCCACTTAAACTTGAAGCACTTCTTCCAAGCATTTTTACAGCTGCATCAGGACTTATTCCAAAAGCATTAGGTAATCCTTTTGGGCTACCAGGAACACCATAAAACATAGCTTCTGTTCCAAGAGAAATTGCATTTTCAAGCGTTCTTTCTTTAGGATCTCCCATGGCTTTTCCACCTCTAAAGAAAAAACTTCCAGGACGATCTAAAAGTTGAAGCTTTAAAAATCTCATTGCTCCTCTTTGAAATCTATTGTCTTTCTCTTTTATCTTTAAATCTCTTTCAGGATTTTCATAACCCTTAAGTAACTCATCTAAAACGTCATAAAGAGGTGGAGCTTTTCTTCCACTTTTGACAACTCTTCCTCTTTTCTCCTTAAGTATTTTTCTGAGACCCATATAAAAATCTCCTTACTCCTTGTGAATGATGCTTCAACTCCTGTGTCATTCCTGCTAAAGACAAAAAGGATTTATACTCATTTAAAGCTTCTCGCAACATTCCTTTTTCTCTTAAAAGCAAAAAATACTTTCCATAACAAATTAAAGCATCTTCCATTTCTTCTCTTATTGTGAGAAACAACCTATCACTCTCATAATGCTTTGGAGTACAAACAACAGTAAGTTCAACAGAATCTCCATCAGAAGAGTTAAAAGGATAAAACATAACAAGACTATTAGAAAGTGGAATATATTTAAAAGGACTTCCTCTGCTTATAAGCCATTGGGGATTCTTTTGAGACATTCCAATCAAGCTTTCACATTGAAGTCTTATATCAGTTTCCCATAATTTTGCTCTTTTTATATAAAGAGGATAAGCTGTATCAAGTGAAATCTCATAAACACCGACATTAGCTTTAAGTGGAAGCATAACTCTTTGCTCAAAAAAAGCACCAAAAAGACAAAGTTCATCAATAGCATCAGCAATAGCTTCTCTTAGACCAACTTCTCCAGTCCAATTATATTCATTTTCCAGATCTTCATCAAGTTGTCTTAAGACTTCTGTTTCAATATCAGTAAGTGCCATATTTTTTCCTCCAGTGTCCAATGTTTGGACACACAAGGCAAATAATAATTACCTAAATAATTTTTTTATCCTTCATATAGGCAAGAACCTTCTCAACTATTTTATCTTTTTCATTTTTCTTTGTTGTTGCCTCATGAATCAAAACATCTTTCATTGTAATTTTAGTTTTACTTCCATAAGGAAGTAATGCTATTCCACCAAACTCTTTTTTAAAGGCAATAGGACTTTTACAAATAGCTGCAAGAAAACCACTCTGATCTTTAATTTGAGGAACCAAAGATCTTACACAATCCTTTTCAAGTTTATCACAGTCAATAATAAAACTACTTGTAAAAGCACCAGAAATTGCTTTTGCTAACCAAAGTGATTCTTTTCCTGACTCAATCCAAACAATATTCTTTCTCATCTTTTCCTCCTATCTTTATTTTCTGAGCGGACAGCAGGATAGGTCTACTGTCCTTGCACTATGCAATCATACCTTTCGGTAGAGGAACTCAGAAATATTTAAAATTAATTATTATCAAAAGCAAGCGATCTTCCTGTTAAGAGTATTCCACCTATAAGTATTTGATTACTATCAGGATCTCTGAGGTAAGGATCTCTAAAGTCAATTCCTGTTCCAACTTTATCGATCCTATTAATAGCATCATCGAAATCTATTTCCTTTCCTGTTGAATGCAACCCTTTATAAACAGGCTCCCAACAACCACCAACTGAAGTTCCTACAAAATTCCAATCAAAGAATCTGAATCTTCCATTTCTCGCTTCGATCATAATTTCTCTATTTAACACCGCTTCTCTTGCCATTATAATTCTCCTCTTCTTTTTGCAATACAACTCTTGATGGAAGAACAACTTCCCTTTCAAGTTTAACATGACCTATCGCTATAGCTGTATCACACCAAACACTATATCCAAGCTTTCTTACTTTCTTACATATTTGTATATCAGTTCCAAAACCCGCTTCTGACTCAGGCTCAAACCAAGGTTCTTTTATTTTCTCAAGGACATTTCTTCTTAAAAGCATACAACCTCCACCAGTAACAGCAACCTCTTGCAGCCCACCAGAAACTTCTTGTGGAGTAAGAAAATAAAAATTACCATTAAGTTCAGACATTATTACAGGAGAACAATCTCCTCCTCTTTGTACATAAAGAGCTCCAACAATTCCTTTCTTAGGGTCTTCTTCCAAATGCCCTATAAGTGCTTTAAGGAATTCATATTTAACAGAAGGAACAAGTTCATGTTCAAAATCTATTACATGGTCGTCGTCAAGCATAAGAAGATAATCTGAGTCTGTTTGAAGCATGGCTTTAACAATAGCATTTCTGGCTCTAAATTGTTCACTCTTTCCTTTTATGGCCAGAAAAAATTCATACTCTTGATATCTTCTTCCAAGGTAATAAGCAAAGCTCATATAATCATTAAGTGTCTCAAAAGAAACTCCATAGTAACAAGGAATGCCGATTGTTATTCTAGCTTTCATCATCAACCTCCTTAAAATTATTCAAAAAATCTTGGCTTACATTAAGCTCTTTTAAATTTTTCATTTCTTCTTCAGACAGATTAATAACTTGTCGAAATCTTTTATTTCCACAATGATTACAGAAACCAAATTTGTGTACTTTTGTAACCATAACTGTCTTATTACATGAATCACATCTTAAAATTGGATCGCTAAATCCTTCTTTATCAGAAAAATTATTCATTTTCCTATCTCCTTTGAATAATCCCTCAAGTGTCCAATGTTTGGACACTCAAGGGAAAGTTAAAATTAAAGTGCTTTTATAAAACAGGCTATTGTCCTTGTAGTAAAACTCGCTTGAGCTTCAAGAGCAAAGGCGAAAGGCTTTAGAATTTGTGCAGTTTCAGCACTTTCAACACCTTCAGCACAAAATACATCAGCCGTGATATCATAACAAAGAGAGACACCTGCAGCAACTTCTTTTCTAGATTCATGATATACATGACCAGTACTTGTTAAAGTTCTTACCCTAACAGCTGAATGATAACCATAAACCTGAATCAAACCATAAGCACCAGCAGCAATCGTTTCAGCAACAACACCAGCAGCAGGAAAGCCATCACTTGCTGCTGTACATCTTTCAACACCTACACCATCTTTATCTGTGGTATAGTCCCATCTTACACACTGTCCATTTGTGAGAGAAGCTGAAGCATAACTATTGTAAGCAACAATAAAAATCCTCTCAGGCGAACTTTGGTTAATTCTCTGAAACATCATAATTGAAAATCTCCTATTCTTAGTCTGTTAAGACCTATCACTAAAACAGAATGATCATTTTTAAGAAGTTAAATCAAGATCAATACCATAAATGAGCCCTTGTTTCCTTCGATTACTTACAGTAAGGTTACCCATCATAAGAATCTGAGCAACCTTAGCATCCTGATTTTCTGGCCTTACAAAAGGTGTAGTGATAAAATCAGTTGCAGAATCAACAACCAATTCAAGAAAATCAAGATTAAGCATAAACCATGTACCTGAAGCAAAATTAGAGTCATCATAAACAACTCCTGTATCTACATCAGGAACTACTTCATCCCATACAAGATCTTGGTTTTTGAATCTGATTGATTCGAAACCCATAGATGCTGGACCTTTAGTTCCATCCACATACCTTACTTTGTCATCAAGAGCAGCTTCATAACTTTCAAAAGTACTTTGGTCAAGTATTCCAAAGTCAGGAAAACCTCCACCACCTTTTGAACAAGTATTGTACAAATTTCTTGCAGCTTGTTTAAGTACAGCCCAAGAATTAACATCAAGATTCTTGTATGCTCCAGCATCAGTTCCACCAGAACCATTAAGAGATTTATTCCTCCACCAACTATAAGTTGCTTGATTAATGTTTCCTATAGAAACACTTGCTGAAGGATCCTTTGCAACTAACCTTGGTAACGGATCAAGATCCGCACCTGAAGTTTGACCAGCAATACCATCACCGGCTTTCCAAACACCACTGGAAACAGTCTTACCTAAAAGCTGCTCATTTATTTCATCTCTCAATGTGTATTCAAGCTGAGCAATTTTTGATTGTAATAAATCTTTAATTTTACCTTCTCCAGCATTCTGCCTTTCTTCTTTTCTTGAAATAGCAACAGAACCTGCTATTTGTCTCCATGTAAAAAAGGCAGTAGTCATTCCATCCTGAGGTGTTACATCAAGAGTATCATAACCAGAATAACTCCCAACAGTTGAATTCTTACCATACATAAGTGGCTGACGAATCCTCTCACCACCATTTTGCAATCTTACTCCCTTTTTATTTTTAGCTTTTTTTCCAAATGCTCCATAAAGAGCAGCCAGAAAAGGAGTTGAAGTAAAAATATTATCTACGAGAGTACTTCGAACATACTCTAAACTCAAAGAGAGAAGAGCATCATAATTTATAGTTCGACTACTTGGAACAGACATTTTCTTTCTCCTTTATTTTATTTCTCGCTTCGCCCTATCCCAAGCTTCATCGAAAGTATATTTCTTTCCCTTCGATGTAGTAATCTTTACAGCAGAACCTCTTTGTCCAGACCTCTCAACTTTTCTTTTTTTCTTTTCTTTAGAAGCCTTTACTCTATCCCTTATATCTACAGATTGTGCCTTAGCAACTTCATAAAGACCATCAATATCATTCATATATGAAGGATGTTTCGTAACTATATCAATCATCTTTTCTTCATATAAACCCCAATCAGAATATGTTTCATCAAGATAAGTTAACACACTATTTATAGCAACTTCATCTAACTCATCACTATCTCCAGCAGTAACTTTCTGGGGCTGTGTCTTCTGAGTACCAATAACATCCTTAACTGCATTATTAATCAAATTAGGGATATTCTTAAGATTCTCTGCAATAGCTCTTTGAATAAAGCTTGGCAGTTCTTCTCCTTCTTTTGGAACAATTTTCTCCGGCTCAAAATCAATTTTTTCTTTTTTTGAGACTTCTTTACTTTCACTAAGATTGACTCCATACCTTCTTGCAAGATCTTTAATAACTGCTTCAGGATTTCTGTCAATAGCCTCAACAAGTTTTGCCTGTAAACGAATTTCAGCAATCCCTTGTGATTTTTTAGTAAAAGCTTTTAACAAAGCTTTTCGTTCCTCTTGAAGTTCCTTTGAGACTTTAGGAAGAATACTTTCATCAACTTCTTCTTCTTCTTCCTTTACTCCAGATTCTTCTTCTTCTTCCTCAGGTTCCTCTTCTCTTCCTTTGTCCTCTTCATTTTCCTTGTCAAAGTCAGATTCTTTTTCAGGTTCTCCTTTGTTCAAAGAAGATTTCTCTTCAGCTCCTTCATATCTCATAAAACCTACATTACTTCCTTCAGTTCCATCATTTAATGAAGTGCTTTCATTCCTATCTTCTGTCATTTTTCATTTTCTCCTTTCTTAATCGTTTTCTTTCCAATCTTTCTTCTATCATAATTCTATGTTTAGTTTTATCATAAGGTTTTCCTACTAATCCCCTTTCTTTCATTAACTCCTTCCTATGCCTCCTTCCTTTTATAAGAATAGGTTCATGACCAAGATTTTCATCAAAGTATTCATCCCAAGCAGGAAGCACATCTTGTGGTTTTGATATAATAGCTCTTGCATACTTTCCACATTCTTTACAAAGAATTCCTACAGGCTTTTCTTTTATTTTACAAAAAATCTCTGATATCCTACCACATTCATTACATTCATACTCATAAACTGGCATCACTCTTTCTCCTCAATTAAAGGAGCCCCCTTTTCCAATCTTGTAAAATCAAATTTGAAGATTAATGTTCTTAGATCCTCTAAATGATCTCTCATAGAATCAATTACTCCTTCATCTTCAAGCATATCTGGTTTGATCCCAAATTCTTTAAAAAGCTCATTTGATAATTTTTTCATCACTTCTTGCCTTCCAAAAGTAGCAGGAATTTCAAATGTTGCTGGAGGAACGCTTTTAAAAGAATTTTCTTTCCAAGTCCATCTAACCTTTCCACCATCAACTACAGGAACAAAAACATTAATCTTATCATCTCCAAGTTCTTTCCAAATACAAATCTTAGCTACATCTAAATTACTTGGCTGCAAAATAGTTACATTATAATTTAAGCTCATATCCTATCCTCCCTTCTTATAAATAGATTTAAAAAGTTCTCCTAAATTCTTACTCTTATTTATTCTTAAATATTTCTCAAGTACATTTCTAAAAGTCTTTTTTTCTTTTTGTCTTTTCATTTTATCTTCCTGTAGCAACCTTTCGTGATTTGCTTGCTTCATCACCAGTAGTTTTGCTTATTTTTCTTTGACCACTACCATCAACTTTTGTTTGTTGTTGTGCCATAGCAGCTTGAACTTGCATCATAGCCATCATCCTAATCCTTTGAATCAAAAGTTCATTATTTGCAAGAGCTGGAAATTTATCTACAACAGCCCTTAAAATAACATCATCAAGAGCCAAATAGGGATTCTTACCAAGAATATCAAGCAGTTGAAGCATTTGAGCCCTTTCAACCTGTAACGTCATTTTAGAATCAGATTGAACTTCAGCAGTAAAGACAACCTCTCCGGCAATTTCCTGGAAATGTTCTGGACCAAAGCTTACCCACTGAACTCCAGCAGGCCCAATTGTTTCAACTGCTCCTTCTTGAGTAATATTAGCTTCAATAGAACTATGAAGATTTTTTGCAACTTCTCCAATAAAACCCATCATAGCTTCATGTTCATCAACTTCACTTTCTCGTGCTCTTCTTTCAACAATTTCAGCTTCCGTAGCACTATCAGCAGAAGCTATGTTTCTTTGAATTTCACCAACTCCAGAGCTCTCCATAAAATCTTCTTTCAAAGCTTTTGTTTCAAAATAAACTGCTTGATCTAAAGGAGCATCCTTTATTGGTTCAACAGCTCCAGCATGGTTAAATTTTACAAGAGTTCCATCACCACCAACCTTCAATTTTTCTAATTCATCAGGATCAATGTAAGTATCAATATATCCATACTTTCTATTAAATCTTTTTCTATGAGTAGCTATCTGATTCCTCGTAAGATTATATTCTGTCTGAGGGCCTATCCAGTTATACATCACTGGAATAGGATAAAAAGAATTTTTCTTTTCATAAAACTTAATTATAGTAAAAGGATGCTTATATATCCCAGGTGGCATAGGCTCTGGCCCTCTAACAACATCATCAGCTCCTCTTATTAAAGTAAGTATTTCATTATTCTTCATATCATATATTTCATAAGCAACAACAATTTCATTTTCTGGAAGATATGCTCCAGCATCCCATTCCCACTTAGCTCTAAACCTTTCATTTGTTTGTAAAAGAAGTTTCTCACCTTCTTCAAGAGAACTTGCGCTTAAATTCTCTACAATCTTTTTTCTAAAAAGTGGTTCTGCTTTCGCATCTTCAAGAGACATAAAAATCTTTTGAGCACACCAACTCCCTGTTTTATCTAAATTATTCCTACAATATCTATCAACAAGAAAACAATCAGGATCTACAGAGTCCACAAAAAACGTCTCTTTTTCAACTGAATATTCTTCTTCTTGCAAAGGAATGCCATCATTGTCTCGTAAAATATTTCCATTTCTATCAAATAAAATTCCACCTGCATTTTCGTTTGAAATTAAATCTGCTTCATAACCACATTTAAGAACACCGAATTGATATAAAGCATTTTGATACGCCTCTCTTCCTTCTCTCCAAACTCCTTCTTTTTCAAATATATATTGAAGTACAGCTTGTCTTATCTTTATAAGTGCTTGTAGCTGTTGAATCATATTAGGATCAGAAACAAAAGTCCTTGCAAGTCTTAAGTTTACTTTTAAGTATCTTGGACAAATATTTCTTTTTAAAACTTTAGCTGAACTAAACATAAGATTAAGAGTAAACCAAGACCCTTCCCAATCATCAGGTTTTTGATCTCCATTATACATAGCCTCAAGAATATCACAAGAAAATTTCTTTTTCCAATCTTCCTTATGCCTTTCAGCTTCAGCTATCCTTGCTTCCCATACTGACTGCACCTCACTTCTTTTAATCTTTTTAGGAGCTCTTCTTTTTTTCGCTCTGCTATATCTTCTATAAGTAGCCATATAGTATTTACCTTCCCTGTCCACAATCTGGACACTTGAGTCAAAGACCAATCACCTTTCCATTCTTTGCAATAGTTACACTTTTACCTAACTTATCTTCTATAGCTCTCTTTCGAGCAGCCATAAAACTATTATAAGGAATAAGTTTACTTTTCTCTGCTCTCAACGGAGGCAAGCTCATTATTCCATACCTTAAAGCATCGCAAGCATGATCATTCCTTTTTATTGGTTCTTCTGGCCAATCATCATCATCAGTTTTTGGTTGCTTCCAACTATAACTCCTAATCTCACCTGTTTCTCCTATAAGTGAATCTAAGCTCTCATGATCCATAAAAAACAAATGACCTATAATTAAAAGCAAGCTTATTCTATCTATTCCAACAGAAACATTATTATTTGCTCGAACAAGTCCTCTCAAAGCATCTGGTGATTCCATATATTCTTGTGCAATTGAATACTCAACAGGCTTACCATCACCAACTATTTTCTCTCTATCTTTTCTCCAAATAGAAGGATCGGCATAAACCAAACCAGGTCTATCTATATTTTCAAAAGTTTTTGCAATACCTGCTTTATGTTCACTTACAAGACCTGAACTATAATACATTCTATCAACAATTATAATAGGATAATTATCATATTTCTTATTTATATAATCCATTCTATCTCCAAGAAGTTCAGGTAAATAAACTGGATCAGTATAACCATAAGTAAATCCAAGACAAGCAGCTGGATTCTGTTGTCCATGATCAAAACCTCTAAACCTTTTCCATTCTGGAAAACTTTCCTTATAAGGAATTATATGAATTTTTGGATCAAATTCTTTAAAAACCAAACCACTCACAGCTCCCCAATTTCCTAAGAGATATTTTTCTCTCCAACGAGTAGGCATACTATTAAAAAGATCAGGATAATCATCAGGCAAATGAGGATTATCTTTATAATTAGCTTGAATAAATTTATGATTTCCTAATTTTTGATCAAGAAATCTTCTCTTAATCCAACCAGCTTCTGGATTAGCTGAAACTAAGCCTTTTCGAAATTCTTTTGGAATTCCTTTTCTTCTTAATCTTGTACAAAGCATCATGAAAATGGATTCAGCAACTTCAGTTGCTTCATCAATCCCGAACCAGCCAAGATTGAGTGACTTAACCCTTTCCACATTATCACTATCTAAGCCAGTAAACCAAATTTTACTTGGAGGATCAAGAGCTTCAAGTACAAGCAAACCTTCACTCTTATTGAATTTAGCTTTTAGATTCTTCCACTCCCTACTTCCTTTAATCAAAACCTCATCGAAAAAAACTTCTTGAGTAGAAAGCTTAAGTGCTGGCCCACTTTGTCTTGCAAGTAAGCCAAAATTCCCTGGAAACTTAACACTCAAGAGCAATCCCATTTCACAAAGCCATCGAGTCTTTCCTCCACCCATAGCTCCACCATAACCTAAAAATTGTTCAGTAGCACAATGAGCTTCAATTTGTTTTTCATTAGGAATATACGTCATATTTTATCTCTAAAAAAAGCCCTTTCTCCATAAACACTTACAATATTAAAATATATATCAGCAAGCTTTTTTCTTGCGCTTTCTAACATCTTCCACCTATAACCACCAGAAAATCCTTTGTGCTTTATCAGCATATACATATTCATCTTAAAGCAAAAATCAGCTATTTTTTTGTCTCTTAAATCTGTACCTTCCTGGTACATCCAGTCATGGATATTTCAAGCCTCTTTTATAGAAAGCCCGAGAAGATTATCTGGAACAAAGTAATCATAACCAGAGGATCCGCAACCATTACAGATTTCTTTTTTCAACCTCCTCGAGGCTTTTCTATAACTCTTTGGACTTATTAATTTCATTTCATTAACTCAAAAAGCTCCAATTGTTTCTCTATATGAAGTAAAATAAGTCTTTTATCGCATTCAGATATTGGTAATGAAATACCTTTAAAACTATTTACAAATCTTGAGACAACAACATAGGTATAAGAACCAAATTCTTTCTTAACCAAGTCAAAAAGTAAATTATAATTCAAACCCTTTTTTAAAGCAATATTTACTTTCTTATAAATTTTTGTCATCTCTGGAAGTTTATCTTTATGTTTATCAAGATAAGCCGCTGTTCCGAGAGCTAAAGTAAAATCCGCAGTTTGTGGATCAAATGCTTTATAAATTAAACTACTCTCTTGTTCTTCAGGGGTACATAAATCCTTTTTAGGAAATATATGAATTCCAGCACAACCAAAGATAAAAATAAAGAGGCTTAATAAAATTACTTTTTTAAACATTTTTCCTCCTTTTTCAAACTTTTTCAATTTTGTGACCTATGCCTAAAAGAGCCAAAGCCCCAACTATCTTAGTAATTCCAGCTTCAGCAAGACCATTAGTAATGTCAACTATCCCAAGAAGTACCATTCCTACAACAGCTATCCAAGTTTTATAACCTTTCATCATTTTTCTTCACCTCCTTTAAATCTTGTATTCTCATGTACTTGTAAATGAAAGTGCTTACCTAATCCTACGTCATGGTAAACACAACACATAAGCCTTGGTCTAAAGAGATCATATTGCCAAACCGAGTTTATTTCTTCAGCCAAAGCTTCAGGATCTTTAAAAGTCCAACTTCTTATATCTACAGCTCTCAAAGGATTTGTTCTATGAATTCTTGGATCGTTCTTATGAACATCCTTTCTTCTATAAGCACTTGTAATCACAATCCTATGCTTTGAAGCAAGCCAAATTATGAGATTCTGTAACTTAAAATGCATTGGAACTAAACAGAAATTCTTAAATATTTCTTCATTCTTAAATTCAAGTATCATTTTCTTTTCAAAAGCTCCTTTACATCCTTTCTTGTTTCCATCATTAAATCTGTTTGAATTTTCATTTGTTTCTCAAGACCACCAACTGTAGCTTTGCAAGTATCGTCAAAAACAACATGATTTAATTTACTTTCTATTCCGTCAAGTCTTGACTTAAAACCAAAGAAAGTCAAAACAACTCCAAGTAATCCACTTCCTCCACCAATACCAATTGTTTCAAGATTCATTTTATATTCCCTTCCCTGTCCAAACATTGGACACTCGAGCCATTAAAAAAATCCAAAGAACCACCGTGAAAAAAGATTCCATTCTGAAGCTCCTTCAGTAGGAGCATCTTCAACTAAGCCTAAAGAACCAAAAAGATTTGCTATTGCTGCTTCTTCCCCAGCTCCAGAAACTTCTGAATAATTTCCTAAAGTTGCATAACTTATAGGATCAACTCTCATTGCTGTTTCCCAAGAAGCCATTATTTTTTCCTTTCAATTCTTTTCAATCTTTTCTTTTTCCACAAAAATCTATAGAAATTAAAACTAAACACCTTACAAAAAATAGGCATCTCTGTCCAAAAATCGTTCTTAAACGCAACTTGAATTCTATTTCCAATTTCTCCTGCAAGATTTGTCATCATATTTGTAGTTAATTTTTCTCTTGCTACTTGAGCACACATAACTCTTAGAGTTGTTACAAATTCTCTTCCCATACTACCATAACTACCATCTCCTTTAAAATGTCCATCTTTCTTTATTTTTATCCAAACAAGAAATATGGCTGCTCCAACAACTTCAGGAGGAAACTTCCTTTTATTTACAAGATAATCTATAACAGTTCCCCAAGTTCTTTTCACAGGAAGATCTTTTGTCCCACCTTCTTCATAAGGCTTTATAAGCTTTTCAAAGTTCCATTCTTCATCGAGTTTTGCAAAAATTTCTTTCGTTGAAAGTAAAGACTTTTCAATCATAATTCTCTCCTTCTGAAATAATAGTCCATTAAAGAACATATCCTTATTGTTAAATCAGGAGCATCTTCAACCATTCCAAGAGTTGCAAAAAGATTCGCTATTGCTCCTTCGTCACTTGCTCCAGAAACTTCTGAATAATTCCCTAAAGAACTATAAGCAACAGGATCAACTTTCATAGTAGTTTCCCAATTAGCCATTATGAAATAACCGCTTTTGTACGATTGGTTGTAGTATCATCATCTGTAATAGTCGCTGTAATAACATTAGCTGTATCTCCAGAATTTCTTACTTGCATTGCTCCAGTAGCATCTGTTATGTTCATCTCATGAAAAAGAAACATAAAAATTGTAGCAAGCATCCTTTTATAAGTATGGGTATCTCCTGTAATATTTTCTGTTGCTCCCCATACAGCACTTGCATTTGCTCCTGCACTTGGTACATCTAAGTCATCAATTTGACTGAAACCTGCTACATTCTCACCTATATTTAGATTATCAAGATATCCTGCTCTTGCTGCTGTCAACCTTCCCTCAAGATCATCAACAAAGTTGTCTATTGCTAAAAGATCAGCAGCTATGCTTGCTCCAGCAGGAGCACCTAATCTTGCATAGGAATCACCGCTTTGAGGATTATGTGTGCCTGAAGCTATTGTACCAACAATCCTTGAAAGAATTGTATTGATATCAGCTCCATTATCGTTTGCTGTTTGGGCAGTTCCCGCAATATTAGTAACATTAACATCAAGTTGATCTGTTGAAAAGAGTGTATCATACACATTAGCTGTAACAACTATGCAAGAACCCCATACAGGCAAAGCACCTGCTTTGTGTACCATAACCTTAAGATGCCCTAATGTATTTGTATCAGTAGTGGAAAGTGGACATGAATAATATCCAAGCTCATCATGTGTGCAGGAAGTGGCGTTGTTTTTCTGCGCCATGTTGCCACCATTCTTTGAAAGCCGAACATCAGCTTGAGCAATTGTCAAAGCCGTTTCTGCTGTCTTTCCATCAGTGTCATCAAGAAAGGGGCCGATTAATAAGTTAGTAGCAGTTGATTGTTTTAAGATTCTTATCATTTCTTTCTCCTATAAATTCATATTCCTTAAGTGATGCATTACTATTGGTATTGATATTCCGCCTGCCGCTGCCACATACTCAAACGCTCCTATATCTGGTGTTCCACCTCTTTCTGTTCCGGCTATGTCTCGCCAGATGCCTTCGGATGATGCAAGGGATGTTCCGTTGTCAATACAACATGGACTTGTTGTATAATCCTTTAGACTAAAATCATCATTAGCATAGTCTGTAAATACCTTAGTCCAATCCGTTGCCTCCGCTGTGAAATCTTGAGCATCTGTTCCGTCACCATCGTCAGACGCATTATGTGTTATTGTTGCAAATGTACCTTCAAAATCATCAGTGCAATTAAAACAAGCATTGTTTCTTGCAACCACACTATTAGCATTCTCAGAGTTTATCCCACTACGGCAATCTTGAATTGTATTATGATATATATATGCATCTGCTCCGACATCAGATATCGAAATACCCTGTTGATATAAGCCACTAAAACCATAAATAATATTATTATATAGATAAAATGTCCCCGGTTCATTAATTGCTATACCGCTATCATACGAACCACCATAATTACGGGTTAAAATACAATTCTTAACTATTCCAACATTATCAAAAGACTTAAAATTAATTGCAGACTTATCTTGATCAATAGAAATATATAAGCCATCAATAATTATTTTTAAGTTATTTTGTGATAACTTTATTGGATCCACATTACTGGTAATATGCATTCTGTATGCATTAGAATCACCAGCAACCCCATTATGTCTTTGTACATTAATAGACTCAGCGCCACCAACAGGAGTATAAAGAATAACATATCTTGTTGTATCAGTTGTAACTCCAGTATTAAAAACAAGCGCAGTTGTATCAGACGTCTGGTCATCATGGTCATAATAACAACAGGCATGAGCCACGACATCAGCATTAGTTAAATCCGTATCATTAATATGGTCTGAATCCGTAAATCCAGCCTCAAATGCTGACAAAGAAGCATATTCATGATGAACTAAAGTGACAGCCGTTGAAGTTTGGTTTGACGGGGTTCCACCTGTTGCTGTCTTAACTACAAACTCTGTGTTTCCATTTCCTATATTGCCTTCAATGGTTCCGTTTGTGGTTGCAATATTTGAAGAGCTTGTAGGCTTTGTTCTATTTATCTGCTCGTTATCCTGCCAAGTTCCTGTGATTTTCTCAAAGTATATCCAACCTGCTGCATCACCACCTGCCCAAGAACCAGATGTTAGTTCGACAAACCTGACTATTCCAGTTGCGCCTGAAGTGCCACCTTCGATTTTAGTATCGGATTTAAGCTCAGTTGTACCGCCTGAATCAAATCCTATCCTATTGGGAGCAATCCAACATTTTATAGAATTATATTCTATACAAACACCTACCCCTATATTGCCAGTTTGCTCTACTGTTAAAGTAGCAACACCACTGGTAATGGTTATGTTTCCGGCTCCGGTTTCGATGGTTCCAGTGCCGAAAGGGCAAACGCTGTAAAATACTGGTGCTGGCATTTAGGTTCCTATTGCTACTGCGTTAAGGTCTGCAACCTTAACAATCTTAAAGTTCGTGTACCCGGAACCAGTTAATTTAACATCATCGTCATGGATAGATACAATATCGTCTATCTCATTGATGTCTTTTTTAAAGGTTCCGGTATCTATTAATACTAATTGAGCCATACCCACCTCCTATGGGTTTCTAACTATTGCTGTTATCTGTAAGATAGTCGGTGCATCAGGCGGTGTGCTGTCAAGAATTGCACTGACTTCGTTACTGAAATCTGATTCATTATTTGAAACATCTACTGCTGTTAAAACCCAGAAATGCTCACCGTCCACAACACCATTAAGAGTATATTCAGTCGGGTGTATCGGCGGAGTTGCACTTAAATCGACTATGATAATGGCAACAAGATTACCTTCTCCAACAACTTGAGCTTTAGTATAATCCCCGCTTGTGTCTGTCTGGTAAAGTTTGTATCTTGCCAGATCAGGTTCTGTGTTAGCTTGCCATCTGAAAGTGATATTGTTATCTGCGCCCGCAATATTTGCCATTAACAAAATAGAAACGACTACCATCAGAGTAAATAATTTTTTCATTTTCTGTTCTCCTTATTTTCTCGTAAAGCCTTATTATTGACTTCTTTTCTTTCAATATATCTAAGGCAGCTATTTTTTGCTTAATGTTGTTCATATTACCCTATCGGGGACAGGGAAGCGACATTTGTTCCCTGTCCCACTTTAAAGGAGGCGCACTCCGGAGTGCCATTATGATAACCTTTCTAAGTAGACTTCACTTCCTAAGCCTTCAAGCTTGTAAGAAAGCCCATTTTTGAAAAGAAGACTTGAAAAATTTCTTCCAGTTCCATCTGAACTCCCAGGAACTTTATATTTCCAAATAATTTCTTTATCATCCCCTGTTCCTGTATAAAGAGTTATAGTAGCATCATTACTTTTATCTGTAAGAATTGTACAAGCTACCAATAGAATTCTTCCAGTCCAAACAGACCCTTCACCTACTCCTAACGTACCTGATGAGATTGAAATTCTTTCTGACATTATTCTTCTCCTAAAAGCTCCTCTTTTATTTTTTTAATTCTTGCTATGCTTTCAGCTGGATCTTCTCCGGGCAAAGGAGCTAAGTTTATAAAATTTAAAGTTTGTTTTCTTTGATCTGAAGCCTCTTCTTTCTTATGATAGCCTGTACGATCAAGAACAGCAAAAGCTGATTTTGTCCTTTGAGCTGACTTTTCTTTTGAATGAAGATCTTCAGCTATGATTTCAACAGCTCTACCTGCTAATTGATTTAATTCTCCTCCTACATCAACAGCCATTTCATCAGCAAAATTTTCAAGCCTTGCAAGTTCTGCTTGATAAAGCGGAGAATTTACAATTATGGAAACTTGTGGCTCAAGCATGCCAAATCTTTTAGCAAGCTCTTTTGTCCTTAAGCCATAAGCAACTTGAAGCCTCGCCATGCTTCGATGGTGTGGCCGTAGAGCTTGAAGCTTTATTTTCCTATCTTCTGAAGCAAGTCTTCCCATTTCTTTTTTCCTTTCAAGTAAAAATATTTTTTAAGCTTGGAAGTATCATAATATATGTGAGAGTAAAAGTCAATTTTATATACTTATAAATAAACCTTTGTATGTATATAAAAAAAGTGTTTTATTTGTGAGACTGACATTCATTAGGCATTTCAGCCATTTTGACCCCCTTGTCGGTTTTTTGATGAATGAGATTTAGGGAATGAACCTTCTTTGGGAAATGAACCTTCTTTGGGAAATGAACCTTCTTTGGGAAATGAACCTTCTTTGGGAAATGAACCTTCTTTGGGAAAAGTAAAAGAACAAAAAAATCCCCGCTGCCGGAACAACGGGGATTTGCAAAGTGGAGGAATTGCGACTCACATCAAAGCAGCCATTAATTCCGCTTTGGTTGTAATCCCTTCTGCTTCCTCTTCCGAAAGCTTTCCAGATGAAACAAGAACATGCAAGAGTTCTGCGACTTCAACGCTCTTGCCTCGAGCGACTCTTGCACGATAGCGCCAACTATCGGCAACCACTTGGGCTGCAAGATGGGACTCGTCGGTTGCATTTCCTTCTCCATCGAACAAAGTAGGTTTCACTTTGTCGTCAATTGCGGTTGCAAGTTTGGCTACACCCATACGAACAAGGTCGCTCAAAGCCAAGTCATAGAACTCTTGCGCCTGCTCATTGTTTGAAGGAATCGGAAGTCTAATTTCGTACTTCCGAAGAATTTCACCTTCCGAGAGCTTTCCTCCTTTACTTAAAAATGTTGAGAAACACTCCTCACCAATGCATCTGCCCTCATAATCTTGAGGCAAAAAATTTTTTTCCACTTCCCTGGCCATGTGGCCTCCTTTCCCCGCTGATGCACTACTGCACTGCTGCGGGAATCAAAAAAATTTGTTTGTGGGGGAAAACCACTTTCCCCTTCGTTGATATTAATATAATCATTTTAATTTGGAATGTCAAGTCTTTTTTGAAAAAATAATCGAATTTTTGGATTTAAAAAATAAATCTTCTTCAGAAAATAAATTCCCTTTCAAAAAATAAATCCTCTTTCAGAAAAGCTTCTTCAAAAAATTACTTTTTTCAAGTCTTTTTAATTATTTACTTAACCAGCTTTTTTTCCTTCTTCCTCCGAAGGCAAATTTTTATTTCCTCCCCTGTCCAGACATTGGACACTGAAGGCATAAGAATAAATTAACTTACAGAACAACCGACCAACCGACCAACCGATTCATCAAACTACTCATAGTTCCCGACCCCATTTACGTTCGAATTTTATTTGAAAGAGAGGAGAGAAAGCGAGAGAAAGAAGAAGAAAGCGAGAGAAAGTCTGTTATTACTTTCTTTCTTTTTTATTTTTTTTTTTTAGATTTAATTAAATACAAAAACTCTTTTTAACTCTTTCCCTCACCAAAGAAAACTTTCTCCATAAAAAATAAATCAAATCACAAAGTGGGTTAAGTCCTATGAGTAGTTTGACGAATTGTTCGGCCGGCCGGTTGACAAACCACCAAAATTGTGTTAAATTACACTTAAGAATAATCCACAAAAAAGGAGGAAACTCATGTCCTATACATCAGAATTTAAAGAAACAATTGACTTTCAAGTATTATGCAAGCCCTTTTTGCATAAACTGCCAAAGGCTCCAAGTGATGTGCCTCTACAGGTAGTATATTCCCTGAAGGCAACAGGAAAAGCCCGTTGGCAGTGGTATAACTTTCTTAAGCATAAAGCCCCTAATAGCTATAAGATTTCTGTAAAAAGCAATCCAATTAACCCTTCTGAAAACATATTTATAATTTCAAGGAAGCTCTCCATTCAAGATGAAGTTCATGCTTACATAAGAACACCATCAGGAGGAGAAATTGCAACAATGCCTCAAGAAGATTTTATCACCGCAACCTATGGCCTTCCAGGAACTCCAGAAAGAGATAAGTTCGAAGAAGCAAAGAAGAAGCTTTTTCCAGAAAAAAAGCCAATGACCTTTGATGACCTTTGATGACCTTTGAAAAGAAAGATGAATTTTCATTCCTCCAGGGGAGACAAAAGGAATCACCTCTGGAGGAGAGACAAAATAAATCACGCCTCCCCTGTCCAATGTTTGGACACTCGAGGGAAAGCATAAAAAACACTCAAACATGTGAATACAATTCATTGAATGAATTTGATTTATTTTTCTTTGTGGGTTGACAAACACACACATATGTATTATATTATGCTATACAGAAAAAATGTATTTCACCTAACCCCACAACCACAAAGGAGGGATTATGACAAAACTTTTGAAAGAAAATCTAACAAAAGAAAATCAAATTGATCGTTCACTCTATCGTCGCCTTCTCAATCAAGCCTTTGAAGAAGGCAAAGAACTCCAACGCCTTGAAGATATAATCTTCAGGGTAAGGCAATTGGCCTCACAAAAGAGGTCAAAAGTAAAAGCACTCCAATCCCAAGCTGAAGAGCTTGAAAAAGCTCGTCTTATGACCTTCGCAAAAGATTCAAAAACTTCACAAAAAGCACAAACAAAAATTTCAAAAGAAAATCTCAAAGCCTTCTTCTCAGAAGAAGAACTTAAGACAATTTTCAAGGAGGTAAGAAAATGTGCCAAATAGAAAGCAAAAATGAACCTTCTTCTTATGAGGACTACTCGATAACAGCTACTTACTTCACAGAAGAGAAAGAATTTTGGGATGAACATATAGGTGAGGTTTGCTTACCAAAGGAACTTCCCTATGATAGAATGCCTTTGGAACTCAAAATCAAAGGAGTGACTTATGTCAGAAAATGAACCTTCTTCTTATGCGGATTATTGGATAACAGCTACTTGCCTTATGAAAGTCGGTGACTATGTTGAAACAAAAACCTTTAATGGTGAACTTATTTCAGGTAAAGTAATTTCAATATTTGGACTTAAAGAAGCTTTATGGGCTTCAATCAAAACCATAAAAGGAGTAAGAACAATTAAACTTAATTAAAAGGAAGAGAAAAATGCAGGTATCACCAACTCCTTGGCTTCAACTAACCTTAACCGAAGTTAATGAAAATCGAAACCCAAATTGCCCACTCTACGAGGAATGCCTGTTTCTTGCTGCAAAGTTGCAATGGTTAGGATTTACGTGCAGGTATTGCTCCCTCTTTAAGAAAAAATTTAAAGAAAGTCCTCTTATGGGCTTTTGGAAAGGAGATGAGAAATTTGAAGAAAAAACTAAGAAAAGAAATTAAAAAAGAAAAAGAGAAAAAGAAAGAAAAGCCAAAAGAAAAATTAAGAAAAATAAGATTTTTTAGACTATAAGTCACAGAAGGAGACAACTATGAGAAAATTTGTATATAAAGCTACTCGACATGGTAGTAGTTTATTTTTGCATGCAAAAGAATTCACTCTTAAATATAGAGAGGGAAAAATAACAAAGGCTCCAGAAGGAACTATTTGTTATCCTGCAATTCAATTGCTAAGTAAATGTTTTACAAAAGAGGTATTAAAATGAAAAAAAGAAAATACACAATAAAAATGCACGTCTACAGATTGAAGCTGATGTTAGAAAAAAGCAAAAAAAGCAATATGAACAAATATTGTCCTGCTGCAACGGGCTTTAGTGGTATGCGTAGTCCCTCATCTTTGTGGAAAAGGATAGATGTCTTTTTCGAATGTAGAAGTTTCAAGTATCCTTGTAGCATTTGTAGGGAATTTTTTATTAAAGAAGCTATTAGAGAAGAAGTTCCTGTTCATCTTGCAAGGACATGTCCTTGCAACATAGTACTTGATTCAAAAAAGGTAAGAGAAATATCACTTAAGGCTATAGAAAGATATGAAAGAAAAGATATTGTAAAGGATATTGTAAAGGCTATGGTAAAGAATTAAAAGCAAAGGAGGGAAAATGAAAAAAAGAAAATATACAATAAAAATACATATTTATAGGTTAAAATTAATTCTCAAAAAGAAAAAGTTGCGTCTTCATTGTCCAGCAGCTCCAAAGCTTTCATCATCAGGAGACCAGGAAAAGCTTTGGTCAAATAATCCCTGTATAGTATGTACAGATTTTCTAAATATAAAAAACAGACGTATGTGTCCTTGTTATAAATACAGAAAAGATGTAGATGTAAGAGAAGCAACATTTAAAGCTATAGAAAGATATGAAAGAAAGGAGGGAAAAAATGAAAAAAGAAATTGATACAATTGATCCTACTATGGGAACAACTATCGATGAGTGTCCAAGGAAATTTTACTTAAGCTTTATTCTAAATCTAACCACAAAATACGAGAAGGATTACTTTGTTTCAGGAAGAGCTTGGGATGCAGCACGTGGAGAAATTGAAAAAACCGATAGAGGAGAACTTCTTCCTTTTGGGAAAAGATGGGATAATGCTATGAAGGTTCTTGATGAAATCTATGAAAATGCTAATACTCAATTCATTAATCCTAAAAGAGAAAAGAGTAACATAGTATCTCTTCTTCAATTATACTTGAAAGACTTTCCAAATCCTCCCTACAAAGTTTTAGCCTCTAATGTAGGCTTTAAATTTCCCTACAAAGATTTTTATCTCGGAGGCGAGCTTGATCGCTATATGGAGTGGCCTCCATATGGAATTGTTGTAGGTGAAGATAAAACAACTGTAATTGTCATTGGAAGCCGTAATTATGATAATTACCGAGCTGGTTTTACGCTCGGCCAGTATGCAAATCAAATCACTCACTATAATTGGGCTGTAAGGCAAATAACTGAGAATGTCTTTGGAACCTGTGTTCTAATAGCTTCGCTTGATATTCCAAAGCGAGCAACAACTATTCGTCAGCAATTTGATCAGATATGGATTCAACATTCTGAACAAAAAATAAGAGATTATCTTGATCTCTGCGAGAGCAGAATGTCAAAGATTCGTTGGTGTGAGAAAGAAGGAAAATGGCCAAAATCCGGAAGACAGTGCTCCGGAAGCTGGGGATTTCAAGCTTGTGAATTTAAAGAGCTTTGCTTAATGGATCTTCCACTTGATCAAATAAATGAAGAAACAATTCCTTGGAATCTATATAAACAAGCAAGAAGATGGAGACCTTGGGATGGAGATAAAGGGAGATAAAGGGAGATAAAAAATGAAAATAGATTTATTTGTTAAAGTTGAAGGTAAATATTGTAGCGATTATTGTCCCTTTCTAAATTTTTCTGAATGTTTACTCTTTAATGAAAACTTAGAAGATAAAGTTCTACCAGAAGGTTTTGAATATCAAGAAGGTGTTCAACCAACTAAAGAAAGATGTAATAGATGTTTTTGGTTGTCTTAATAAAGGGAGATAAAAAATGAAAAAAGTTATAAGAACAAAAAAAGTTTCTGATATTCAAATAAGAAATATGGTTATAAATATGAGTGAAAAATATAAATG
>Ga0256846_1000077_pt1 | contig 41820 bp, 36 predicted proteins | sample TevniametaG_FD_189098 | JGI IMG/M metagenome (GOLD analysis project Ga0256846, IMG submission 189098) | Tube worm associated microbial communities from hydrothermal vent at the East Pacific Rise, Pacific Ocean - Tevnia | ecosystem: Host-associated > Annelida > Integument > Unclassified ...
GCTGTTCCCGCTGGCGGTGTTGCTGTTGGTGCTGATCCACAGATGCCAGCAAGGGGAGCAGGCCGACGCGCCGCAGGGCGAATGAAGAAGGTCAACCTGTCTCGGATCCCCAGAGAGCGCAAGCGTGAAGCCTGGGAGAAGCTGCAGCGTGACTATCCCGCCCAGGCTGAGCTGGTTGAAAGCGAGTTTGTGCAGGAGATGGCGCAGGCCTTTGATGGGGAGATTGTTATTTATCTGCCGGAGGCGGGTGACAACTTAACAAGGTAATGACCATGAAACTGAGAGAGATTGAATGCAGCCGGCTTGTAGGGAATCAATTTGCCGGCGTCCACAGCAGGTAGTTTTATGGCTTCAACTGAAGAACTCAAACAGCGTATCGATCTCTATGACCTGGCCGCTAAGCTGGGTCTGGAGCGCCCCCAGAGCCGGGGCAACTACAAGAGCCCTCGGCACCCAGACAAGAGCCCGTCGCTGTCGATCTTCGCCGACGGCACCCGCTGGAAAGATCACTCTTGTGATGATGCGGCCGGCACCTGCATCGACCTGGTGATGTATGTGGAAGAGTGCCCGGTGGATGAGGCGATCCGCCGGCTGCATGAGATTTACGGTATTCCTCTGGATCGCCCCGATGCGCCCAGGCGCGAGCTGTCGTTTGAGGAGAATGTGGCTGGCCGCTGTCTGGCTCAGGCAGATCAGGTGAAGGCTTTCCTGGTGGAGACACGAAAGATCGCGGAAACGGCGGTGGAGCGGGCGATTCGTGGCAAGTCGCTGGGGTTTAACACCTTCACTTCCACCAAGCGCAAGGTGGGGGAGGTGGGCTATGGTGGCCCGGCGGCGGCCTTCATTGTGCGCACTCTCAACCCTGGCCATGTGAAGGCGGTGGATATGCGCTATCTGGACCCGTCACTGAATGGTGATGTGAAGACTCAAACCATCGGCGAGAAGTTCGGCCATATCTGGACGGCTGACCTGCGGGCGCTGAAGGCGGCGCGGCGGGTGTTTGTGGTGGAGTCCGCCATCAATGCGCTGTCGATCGATAGCTGTAGCCTGCCTGGCACTGCCACGGTGGCATCCCGTGGCACCGGCAATGTGGATAACATCGACTGGCGTTTCCTCCAGGGCAAGGAGGTTATCGTGGCGATGGACAATGACGCGCCCAACGAGCGCACCGGCTATTGCCCAGGGCAGAAGTCGGCCTGGTCGGTCTATGAGCAGCTGACGGGGCTGAATATCTCGGCGATGCTGCTGGATCAGTCGGCGTGGGATGACGCTGGCTGGAATGATCTGAACGACGTGCTTCAGGATGTGGGCGCATCGGGCCTCAAGATCGAGCTGAACCGGCTGGAGCACTGGGCCATTCCAGGGATGATCGGGGATGCCGAGCGGCAGAAGGGGCGGTCCCGTTTGTTCCTGCCATCTTATGACTTCGCGCACTACTGGAAATACCGGGTCAAGCCGGATTTCACCACCTATGTGAGTAAGGTGGAGAAGGATGATGAGGCGGGGGATGACAAGCTGACAATGCAGGATCTGTGCGGGTTCCGTGTTGCTGGCATTAGCCGGGTGACGGTCGCCAGTGCGCTCTCGACCATGACCGGGGAAGTCGACGCCCAACCGCAGGTGCTATTTTCTGTCTCGGTGCAGGCGCCCCGGCATGGCGCTAACCTGCAGCGCCGGGTGTTTGAGGATGAGCAGCTGCACAATGTGGATCAGTGGCGGAAGTTTGGCCCGGTGTTTCAGCCCAGTGCGTTCAATCGGATGGTGAGTATCCTGGAGCGCAGTGCTGACCTTGGGGCCCGGCATGCGGTCAATTTTGTTGGGCTGGCCTGGCGTGAGGGCAAGCTGGTGGTGAATGAAGGACCGGACTGCTATTTCACGAATCCGCAGCAGCAGTGCCCCTACCATAACCTGACCTTTCACTCGGGCTCGAAAGAGGATGCACGACAGGTCATCAACGCCTATCAGGCCACCTTTAAGCACAATGCGGCCCTGCAGCTGCTGGTGTGGGGTTTGGGTGCACATCTGAAGGCGCTGCTGGGGTTCTGGCCGCACATGATCATGCAGGCCGACAAGGGCGCGGGTAAATCGACCCTGATCAAACGGCTGGAACGGACTCTTACCTTCACTATGTTCTCTGGGCAGTCGCTTGAGACTGTGTTCCGTATCGTTACCTCTATCTCTTCTACCTCGCACCCAGTGGGCTGGGAGGAGATCTCGGCGCGCAGACAGCAGACGATTGATGCCGCGGTGAACCTATTGCAGGAGAGCTACCAGTACACCATCAACCGACGTAATTCGGAGATGACTGAGTACATCCTCTCGGCGCCGGTGCTGATGGCCGGTGAGGATGTGCCGGTGCGCTCCTTGCTGGGTAAGGTGGTGCGGGCCAGCTTGAAGCCGGGGGCCAAGGGCACGCAGATGCGCGAGTCGTTGCCCCGGTTCCCGATGCTGCAGTGGCTGCAGTTCCTCGCAAAACACTACGACCGCAGCCAGATTCAGGAGATCTATGGGCGCTATCGCAAGCGCTGTCTGGATCTTTCCCGTGCCTCTGGTGACGACGATGGCGCGGTGCGCATGGCGGGTAACTATGCGGCGGTGCTGATGGCCTGGCGGCTGCTGTGTGAGTTTGCTGGGGTGGAGGAGTCTCAGGGCGACTTTCCTCAGGATGTGCTGCATGAGATGAATGAGCACATCTCAGAGACCAGCCAGGACCGGGAGCCGTGGGTGTGGATCATGGAGATCGCGCTGTCGGAGATCGATCGGGGTGAGTTCCGCTATCCGCATATGTTTGACTCGGTGCAGGACGACGAGCGCGTCGATGTGGAGTGCCTGTTGGTGCGCACCAGCAATATCATGGACCACATCGCCCATTCACCGGCGCTGCGGGACCGCTGGAATGCCTTGCCGGTGAAGTCCGACCGGGTGTTCAAGCGCCAGCTGCGCCAGGCCGGGGTTATTGTGGCCGAGAATAAGGAGCGGGTGATCAACAGTCGGCGGGTGAGCAACCTGGTGGCTGTCGATCTGGATGCCTTGGTCCGCTACGGGCTGTCGGTGGGCTGGAAGGAAACGGCGCCAGTGTGAGGGGCCGATCAAGCGGATGCGCCCGTCCGGCCGCGCCTCGCGCGACCTATGCCGCCACGGGATCTATATCGCGGTCCAGCCGATCGCCGATCTTTGCCTCCGTCACGGCCAGATCGTAGGCGCTTTGCAGGTTCATCCAGAACTGCGCCGAGGTGCGGAAATACCGCCCCAGCCGCAGCTCGGCTCAGCATGTCGCCACTCCTAGTGGTAGTCGATCAGGCGCACTGCTGCTCGCGGACATGTGAGGCGCGCCAAGCCTCGATCACCTCAAGAAGCCCTCTGCAACGGCAGCACCTCACGCTCGATCTCGTCCTGCTTCCGCCGGGCCGCCTTCAGCTCATAGGCGGCCTGAAGGTTCATCCAGTACATTGGCGTGGTGTTGAAATAGCGGGCCAGCCGCAGCGCGGTATCCACCGTAATGCCGCGCCGCTCCCGCACCACGTCATTGATCCGTGGCGCGGAGACCCGCAGCGCGGTGGCCAGCGCATTGGCGCTCATGCCCAACGGCTCCAGGTACTCCTCGCGGAGAATCTCGCCGGGGTGAATTGGTCTCATCTGGTTCATGCGTCTGTCCTCCTAGTGATAATCGGTGATCTCCACATCGCACGGCGCGTCCGTCCAGGAAAAGCAGATGCGCCACTGCTGATTGATGCGGATGCTGTATTGACCCTGCCGGTCGTCACTGAGCTTCTCCAGCCGGTTGCCGGGCGGCAAGCGCAAATCCGCCAGTTCGACCGCGCAGTCGAGCATCTGCAACTTGCGTTCCGCCTGTGCGCGAAAGGCCCGGAACTGCCGGGGGCATTGCCCCTCATAGAGCGCCTGGGTCTGCTTGCACTTGAAGCTTTTAATCATGGGGGCAAGAGTATAACGAGCGGCGTTAAACGTCAAGCGTTATACGCCGATGTTGACACACCCCGCGCCAACCGGGCCTATGCACAAGAGCCTTTTCCGCTCAAACAAACCGGAAGCCATCCGCTTTACCGAGTGGGTCTGCGAAGAGGTGCTCCCCGCCATCCACCGCCAGGGCTTTTACGGCAAGGTCACCGCCGGCCAGCAGATTGCCCTGCGCAACCAGAAGATCAAGCTGATCGAGAAGTTAGTGACCAAGGATGCCTTCATCTACGAGTCCGTGCTCACCAGCCTGCGCAACGTCTGCAACCAGCTCGGTGAGCCCATGCCTAACCCAGCGCTGTTGGGCCAGGATCGCCGCCAGTTGAGTATGGAGGTGTGAGGTGCGCCAGGATGACAACACCCTCATTCAGGAGGCCAGGGACTATGCGGCCGGGATCTACACGCTCTTCTCCAATATGCCAGACGGCCCTGTCGAGGCGCTGGAGCCCTCTGCCATGATGTTGATGCTCAACCCGATCATCGACCGCCTCGATCAGGCGTTGCAGGGGGTAGCCTCTCCTGTCAGATTAACAGGCACTGAGTAGTGCGCATGTTGAGTCAACCTCAGTCCCGCGCCGCTCTGGCGCGGGGCGCTACGCAAAATCTTTAGTCCTATCCCCTTGAACTGTGAAACTTTTCACGTAGGCGCATGATATCCGCATAACCAACTGAATATATTGCCGAATAGCCGATCATAAAGCGGACATGGAAACGGACTTTGCGGAGAATAATGGTACTATTCTCCGCACATGATGCGGAGTTTTCTCTTGCCTCTGCGGAGAATAGTGGCCATAATATCCGCATATATTGCGGAGTTTAAAAAAATGTACATATGGGTCAGACCGGATTGGCCAGATTTCACTTGGATTGATGCAAGCCTCTCCAAGCTGCTCGCGCACGTATCAAGAGAACAGGGTCGGCTGCTGGGTAAAATGGAGGCGCTGGGCTTTGACCTGCGCAATGAAGCCCATCTTCGCACCCTGACAGAGGACGTGGTCAAATCCAGCGAAATCGAAGGTGAGAAGCTGGAACCCGATCAGGTCAGATCATCCATAGCGCGGCGGCTCGGTATGGATGTTGGCGGGCTTGTCCCTGTTGACCGCGATGTCGAAGGCGTGGTCGAGATGATGCTGGATGCGACGGGCAACTATGCAGAAGCCCTGACCGAGGAGAGATTGTTCGCCTGGCATGCCTCGCTGTTTCCAACGGGCCGAAGCGGAATGACCAAAATCCGGGTGGGTAACTGGCGTGACGACAGTGACGGCCCTATGCAGGTTGTTTCAGGTCCGATTGGCAGGGAAAAAGTCCACTATCAAGCTCCACCGGCAGATCGTGTACCCGATGAAATGGCGAAATTCCTGCACTGGTTTGAACAACCTGGGGATACGGACCCACTGCTCATCGCGGGGTTAGCACATTTATGGTTCGTTACCATCCACCCATTTGATGATGGCAATGGGCGTATTGCCCGTGCGTTAGCGGATATGGCGCTTGCTCGTTCGGAGAAAACCGGCCAGCGCTTCTACAGCATGTCGGCACAAATCCGCCGTGAGCACAAAGAGTATTACGATACGCTGGAATGGACACAGAAAGGCGAACTCGATGTGACGCGGTGGCAGGACTGGTTTCTGAACTGCCTGCTCCGTGCCATCGAGGGGGCGCAGGAGACATTAAGCGCCGTACTACAAAAGGCACGATTCTGGGAACGCTTTGCCAAAGAGCCTTTGAATGAACGGCAAATCAAAATTCTGAACAGGTTGCTGGATGGCTTTGAAGGCAAGCTCACCACATCGAAATGGGCAAAGATCGCCAAGTGCTCACAAGACACAGCCTACCGCGACATACTCGACCTGATGGATCGGGGCGCATTACGAAAAGACCCCGGCGGCGGGCGCAGCACTAGCTATTCATTGAACACTGAATGATCGCTGCGACGAAGCAGGCTTTAAATTGGCAATGAGTGACAATGCTAATGGCCGCCTTTCGGCGGCCTGTTGAAGATCAGAACTCGTTAGCGTTGGTAACGATCAGGTCGTAGTTGATTTCGGTGATCTCGCCGTTGATCTCCATGTCGTGGCGATTGCATCGTAGTCGATGTAGTAGCGGAAATTTTCAGGAATTTCGGTTGTTTCTTCGATAAGGTCGTAGGCATAATCTTTGGCTGTGCCGTTAAAGAGGCTGACTTCTTCGTAGCAGTCCAGAGCATCTTCAAAACTATAGCCGAGATCGAGAAGAAAGAAGATTTGGGTGGCTTCGGTTTCATCACCAGTCACGGCCAAAAAGAGACGATTTTCATCTCCGAACCGGCGGTTTATCAGACCAGTTTCCGCTCAAACAAACCGGAAGCCATCCGCTTTACCGAGTGGGTCTGCGAAGAGGTGCTCCCCGCCATCCACCGCCAGGGCTTTTACGGCAAGGTCACCGCCGGCCAGCAGATTGCCCTGCGCAACCAGAAGATCAAGCTGATCGAGAAGTTAGTGACCAAGGATGCCTTCATCTACGAGTCCGTGCTCACCAGCCTGCGCAACGTCTGCAACCAGCTCGGTGAGCCCATGCCTAACCCAGCGCTGTTGGGCCAGGATCGCCGCCAGTTGAGTATGGAGGTGTGAGGTGCGCCAGGATGACAACACCCTCATTCAGGAGGCCAGGGACTATGCGGCCGGGATCTACACGCTCTTCTCCAATATGCCAGACGGCCCTGTCGAGGCGCTGGAGCCCTCTGCCATGATGTTGATGCTCAACCCGATCATCGACCGCCTCGATCAGGCGTTGCAGGGGGTAGCCTCTCCTGTCAGATTAACAGGCACTGAGTAGTGCGCATGTTGAGTCAACCTCAGTCCCGCGCCGCTCTGGCGCGGGGCGCTACGCAAAATCTTTAGTCCTATCCCCTTGAACTGTGAAACTTTTCACGTAGGCGCATGGAGTTCGGGAACCCAGGTCGGCTCTTGGTGGTGAATTGCGTCTTTCCCTCTCGCACTATAAGGCTCTCCTAATGAAAAGTGCTGGAGAGGATCCTATGGATCAGGACTTACATGGATTGATTATTGAGGCGAAGTCTCAGTTGGATTGTTTTTGTGCTCTCCTCAGTGGGATGCCAGATGCACCGATTGAGGACGTTGAGCCCATACATCTGCTGAGCCTGATTGCGCCAGTGAGAGAGCGCCTGGAAAAGGCCTTGGCGGTGCTGGAGTCTCGATCCTCCCCGCGAATTGCTGATGAGATAGCTTCTGATCGGGGGATGCTGATGCTGGATGAGGTCATTCAGGAGATGCGAGAGGGGCCTAAGTCAGCTGGTCCACCAACATTACCCCAAGATCGGCCGGAGAAGCGCTCTCGATGGTTTGCCCGCTCTTCTCAACGTTCCCCCTTTCCCCCCAATAAGTAGGGCTGCGCCCACCCCAAGTTTGTCCGTGTCCTGCGCTGATTGCCGGTTGGATCTCGGCTTATTGAGGCGCCTGCGCTTGGTATTTCTCATCCCCCACACCCCCTAATGAGTCGGGCTGCGCCCGCTTTCAGGCTGCGCCTGCCTTCTAAGAAGAGCAAAACTGCCCCTCGGTGGCCATTTCCTATAGGGGGGCATTCCCAAAAAGCCGTGGATTTGGGGTCTGTTTGCGCGTAAGTCATTGATTATAGAGAGAACACCATCCACGGGTTGTGTCTGAATATCCACGGGTTAGGTCTATTCCTCCATGGGTTGACGACTTTTAGCCATATGTCACTTTTTTGGCTTTTCCTTCTCTTCTTCTTCTTAAATAATTGAAAAGAAAGAAGAATAACGGTGAAAAAGGAAGAGAAAAGGCAAAAGTCCCATCCACGGGTTTTTCTATATTAGTGTTTCCTTATCCATGGGTTAGAGTTCGTTCCATGGGTTAATCCATGGATTCTAGTAAACTGAAAGTGCTATCATTTCAATGAGTTACACGAAAATATCCATGTATCCACCGGTCCACGGGTTGTTTTCCCCCTCCCCTGGAAATGAGGCCGACAATGCACCCGACTAATACCGATCTGATCACCCGCTGGCTGACGTGGAAAGAGCACAACGAAGGCCGCCAGCCTGGCACTGTAAATAAGTACTTCCGCTATCTGGAGGGGCTCGCCGCCTGGCTGCAGCAGGAGCACGAGATGGGCCTGCTGGATGCCGACCGTGCCCAGCTCGAGGCGTTTTGTGGCCTGGAGGCCCATAAGCGGGGGCTGCGTCCTGGCAGCCGTCGGCCTACGGTCGCGGCGGTGAAGGGCTTCTATGCCTGGGCTCTGAAGCAGGGCCTGCTGTTTGAAGACCCGGCTGTGACCGTGCCCTATCCCAAGAGCGGGCGCCGGCTGCCGAAGGGGATGGACCTGGTCCATGGTGAGCGGCTGATGCTGCAGCCTGATCTGGATACGTTCCTCGGGGTGCGGGATGCGGCGATCCTGTCGGTGTTCATCGGCTGCGGTCTGCGGCTGTCAGGGGTCTGTCGTCTCAATGAGTCGGATCTGGTCTGGGCGGCCGATGATCGAGGCATGGAGCGGCTGATCATCCGTGTCAGGGAGAAGGGGGATCATCAGCGGTTTGTTCCTGCCCCCCATGAAACCCGGCTGTTGATCCGTGCCTATCTGGGGCATGAGGAGCTGGCGCGAATCGACAGGATGCTGCCTGATGGTGACCAGGTGCTGTTCGTCAGTACCAAGGACATGAAGACGCCCCCACATGAGTACTACGGTGAGGCAAGGCGCATCTCTACCCGATCGGTGGGTGAGATGGTCGAGAAGTATGGCGATCAGGCGGGTATCCCAAGGGATCAGTGCCATCCTCATGCGCTTCGCCATCTGTATGGCACAGAGCTCACCGAAGATGATGTGCAGCTGCTCAAGATCCAGGCCCTGATGGGGCATAAGGATCCGAAGACCACCAAAGATTATGTGCATGTAGCGCTGCGAACCCTGGCCAAAGCAGTCGACCAAGCCAATCCGCTGTCAAAGATGGAGCTACCTGTCACCAAGCTGGCCAGACACCTATCCAAACCCTGAACACCCACCATATCTACCCCAGAGGCACCCCCGCGCTCCTTATCTGGCGCCTGAAACCCAGATTGCTGTGGCCAGCCCTTTTCTGCTATGTCTAAGACTATGGGTGTTCTGGGGCAGATGCAGCAGCCGGGGGAACGCGCAATTCAAACGGTTTCAATCTCTTGCCGCTTGAAACTATAAACTGCGCATTATTCACAAAGACGCAGTTTACACACACCATGCCTATGTTGGATCAGTGGGTTACGAGAGACGACAAACCACAAAGGCGCAATTCAACTCTCAGAATCACACCACCAGCACAGTAAGACAGCGGGGGTGGGGGCTCGGCATAGCAACATCCCACAGCCCACAAGGGGGGGTGGGTACCTCTATATCTGCACTCTCTTTAATTCCTGAGTTCGGGCTCGAGGCGAAAAATGGAAAAAACTGCGGTGATATATGCTCGGGTTTCCACTGCCCGGCAAGCTGAAGATGAGCTGCCGCTGGAGTCACAGATCCAGCAGTGCGCGGCAAAGGCGGAGTCCCTTGGGGCGCGGGTGGATCGGATCTTTGTGGATGAAGGCCGATCCGGCCGGTATGACGACCGTCCCGACTTCCAGGCAGCCATCGCATACTGCGAGGTGATGAGCCCAGACTACCTAATCACTTGGTCTACCAGCCGATTTGCCCGAAACAAGATCGACGCGGGCATGTACAAACTGCGTCTGGCAAAAGCGGGTATTGATATTCAGTATGTGAGCTTGAATATCGACCGCAACACAGACGGTGGCTGGGTGACTGAGAGCGTCCTGGAACTCTTTGACGAGCTCTATAGCCGGCAGGTTTCTGCGGACACCACCCGTTCCATGCTCAAGAATGCACAAGAAGGATATTTCAATGGCGGCCGAGTCCCGTTCGGCTAAGAAGCTTATCCGGCGCCAGACAATCCAAAGAGAAAACGCCTCCGCCCACGCGCTGATGAAGCCCCTGTGGTCCGTGAAATCTTTGACATGCGATCCAGGGGGATGGGCGCACTGACCATTGCCATCAACCTTCAGGATCGGGGTGTCACCAACCGCGGGAAATCATGGACCAAATCCAGCATTTTGGCGTTGCTGCGGAATGATGCTGTTGCGGGACGGGTAGTCTTTGGCAGGCGCGACCGCGCTACCCGCTGTAAAAAGCCTCGAGATCAGTGGATTATCGTCCAGGCACATGATCCCCTGGTTCCTCTTGATCTGTGGGATACCGTTCAATCCATGATGGATGGTGCGACTGCTGGTGATAATAAGGGGTCTCCGAAGAGTACCTACCTGTTCACGGGCATCCTTCGCTGCAATGATGGTTCCAGCATGCAGATTGAATCAGGCAAAAGTGGAACCGGTAAGCGATATTGGTATTACAATTGCCGCTTAGCCCAGAAAAAAGGATCCGGAAATAATCGGCGAATCTCGGCCAGGTCGTTTGATGAATGGATGGTTGGGGTAATCCTGGACCGGGTTTTTACCAGGAGTTTTCTATCTGATGTGGTCCGGGATCTGAATGAGGCCTGTGGCACTTGGGTGAAGGATCACAGAAAGCGTCGTCAGGCCATTTCCAGCGCCTTGTCAGCTGTTGAGGAAAGAAATTCGAAAATATACGAGCTCTTTGAAACCTACGGAAGGGACACCCCGAATCTGGGAGATTTAACCAAGCGGCTACGTGAAAACAATAAAAGAATTGGCGAGTTAGAGCGGAAGTTGGCGGGGATTGATGCAGAAGAACAGCCGAAACTCACTGTTTCTCAAGAGGATATTGCTGAATTGGAGAGGGCTTTACGCTATATTATCAATACAACAGAAAGCCCGAAGAAGCTGCGACACTTCTTCGGGACATTCATTGATCGGATAATTTTGGGTGACGACTCGGTGCGGATTGAATACCGCCCCGAGTCGTTGATCAAAAACCAGGAACCGATAAAGGTTCCCAGTAAGGCAATATGGCTCCCCGGGACAGGCTCGAACTGCCGACCTAGTGATTAACAGTCACCCGCTCTACCGACTGAGCTACCGGGGAATTGCATTGAGGCGCGAATATTAATGACCTCTCCGGCCCTCGTCAATAGTCTGGGCGAGAAAAATTAGTTGCAGGTCAGTTTTTTTCCGCCCGCCCCTTTGTCCGAGATGCGTATTCGGCCGGGGTTGCCGAAGATGAGGGCTTTGGGGGGGATCTCTGCTGAGCTGCTGCAGAAGGTGATGGTGGCGTTGTAACCTGAGGCCCAGCCGTTGGGATCGAAGCGGATCAGGGGCCTGCCGGAGGTGGTGGTTATCCGTACTGGGGTGTTTGAGGGCGTTTGCCAGACGCGCAGCCGTAGATCTCCCTGGTCTGCCTTTTTGTTCCTGTTGCGATCGAGAAAAAGCAGGATACCCTGGTGCCACTCGGTGCTTTTCAGGCAGTTGATACCATCGCGGCTGGGGCAGAGAATCGCGTAATCGGTTTGCTGGATGGCGCTGATGCGAGCCATCTGAAGGTGTGTCAGAAAGCTCTGCAGGCTGCTGTGCAGCTGGTTCTGTGCGCTGAAATGACGGTACTCGGGAACCCCTACGCCGATCAGGATCAGCGCGACGCTGAGCACCGAGGTGAGTTCCACGAGAGAGAAACCGCAGGCGCGGGCGCGCCTGGCCTGTGTAGGGGTGACGTCCATGTCGTGCCCTCTTGAGCGGATTGTGATCGTTTCCTGTTAGAGCCTAGCTCCTCTCCTTCCACTTACAAGGCGATCTCTCAGCTCAAAACGCTTTCGATCCGGTCGAGGGCGTTTTGCAGATTTGTCATGCTGGTGGCGATGGATATCCTGACATGGCCGCCGAGGCCGAATGCGGAGCCGGGCACCAGGGCCACGCCGGCCTGTTCGATCAGATATTCCGCCAACTCCAGGTCGTTGCTGACACCGCCGATCGATTCCAGCGCCCCTTCGATATTAGGGAAGAGATAGAAGGTGCCGTCGGCCGGCAGACAGGAGATGCCGGGCATCGTGTTGAGCCGTTCCAGTACATAGTCGTGACGCTCTTTGAACGAGGTGAGCATCTCCTTGATGCACTCTTGGGGCCCCTCCAGCGCCGTTTGTGCCGCTACTTGGGAGATGGAGGTGGGATTGGAGGTGCTCTGGGATTGGATCTTCTTCATCGCCTTGATGATATTGGCGGGGCCGCCGGCGTAGCCGATGCGCCAGCCGGTCATCGAATAGGCTTTGGAGACGCCGTTCAGTACCAAAGTGCGGTTGGCGAGGTCGGGGCAGGCCATCAGGATGTTGCAGAAGGGCTCGTCCGACCAGAGGATGTGTTCGTACATGTCGTCGGTGGCGATCAGCAGCTTAGGGTGCTCCCGCAACACCTCGCCCAACGCCTCCAGCTCCTGACGGCTATAGGCGATGCCGGTGGGGTTGGAGGGGCTGTTGATCACCACCAGCTTGGTCAAGCTGGTGATCGCCGCCTGCAGTTGGGCCGGAGTGATCTTGAAGTGCTGCGAGGCATCGGCGTGCACGTAGACCGGCACACCGCCCGCTAGCAGCGCCATGTCAGGGTAGGAGACCCAGTAGGGCACCGGGATGATCACCTCGTCGCCGGGCTCCACCACCGCCTGGGCTAGGTTGTAGAAGCTCTGTTTGCCGCCGCAGGAGACCAGGATTTGGTCTGCTGCGTAGTCGAGACCGTTGTCCTGCTTGAATTTGTGGATGATCGCCTGTTTCAGTCCGGGGGTGCCGTCCACCGCTGTGTATTTGGTGAAGCCGTCGTTGATCGCCTGGATCGCGGCGGCCTTGATGTGTTCCGGAGTGTCGAAGTCGGGCTCACCAGCGCCCAGCCCGATTACATCTTTACCCGCAGCGCGCATCTCGCTGGCACGGGCGGTGATCGCCAGGGTGGGCGAGGGTTTGATCGCCTGTACGCGAGTGGAGAATAAGCTGTTCATCTACAAATTCCGTAACTGGAGGTTGAAAAGCATAATGCCGATAAGCTGACACGATTCCGGCATGTCGGCGTGTAATAATATCCAATTACCCTTAGATGCAGAATCCCCGATGGTGAAACAATTTCAATTGGCCTCCCGATTCGACCCGGCTGGCGATCAGCCCAGTGCAATCGAGCGGCTGGTAGAGGGTATCCACGATGGTGAGGCGGGTATGACTTTGCTCGGCGTGACCGGCTCGGGCAAGACCTTCACTATCGCCAACGTGATCCAGCAGGTGCGGCGTCCGACATTGGTCCTGGCCCACAATAAGACCCTGGCGGCCCAGCTTTACGGCGAGTTCAAGGAGTTTTTCCCCAATAACTCAGTGGAATATTTTGTCTCCTACTACGACTACTACCAGCCCGAGGCCTATGTGCCGGCCTCCGATACCTTCATCGAAAAGGACGCCTCGATCAACGAGCACATTGAGCAGATGCGTCTCTCCGCCACCAAGGCGCTGCTGGAGCGCAACGACACCATCATCGTCGCCACCGTCTCGGCGATCTACGGCCTGGGTGATCCACGCTCCTACCTGAGCATGATGCTGCACCTCTCCCGTGGTGACATCATCAACCAGCGCGATATCCTGCAGCGTCTTGCTGAGCTGCAGTACAAACGCAATGATGTGGAGCTGCATCGCGCCACCTTCCGGGTGCGCGGTGAGGTGATCGACATCTACCCGGCTGAGTCGGACGCCGAGGCGCTGCGGGTGGAGCTGTTCGATGACGAGGTGGAGCGGCTCACCCTGTTCGACCCGCTCACCGGCGAGCTGCTGCGTAAGGTGCCGCGTTACTCGATCTATCCGAAGAGCCACTATGTCACCCCCCGCGAGACCCTGCTGGCGGCGGTGGATCAGATCAAAGAAGAGCTAAAGGGGCGTCTGGATCAGCTGGAGTCGGCCAACAAACTGGTGGAGCGACAGCGGCTTGAGCAGCGCACCCGTTTCGATATCGAGATGATCCTGGAGCTGGGTTACTGCTCCGGCATCGAGAATTACTCCCGCTACCTTTCCGGACGTGGTTCCGGTGAGGCGCCGCCGACCCTGTTTGACTACCTGCCGGACGAGGCCCTATTGGTGGTGGATGAGAGTCACGTCACCATCCCGCAGATCGGCGGCATGTATCGGGGCGACCGATCGCGCAAGGAGACCCTGGTGGAGTATGGCTTTCGTCTGCCCTCGGCGCTCGACAACCGGCCGATGCGCTTCGACGAGTATGAGGCGCGCTCGCCCCAGACCATCTATGTCTCCGCCACCCCGCGTGAGTACGAGATCGAACGCTCCGGCGCTATCGTTGAACAGGTGGTCCGCCCCACCGGTCTACTCGACCCCGAGCTGGAGGTGCGCCCTGCCACCAGCCAGGTCGACGATCTGCTCTCCGAGATCGGCCAGCGGGTGGAGCAGAGCGAGCGGGTGCTGGTCACCACCCTGACTAAGCGCATGGCGGAGGATCTCACCGACTATCTGCACGATCACGATGTGAAGGTGCGCTATCTACACTCCGATATTGATACCGTGGAGCGGGTGGAGATCATCCGCGACCTGCGTCTCGGTGAGTTCGACGTGCTGGTGGGCATCAACCTGTTGCGCGAAGGGCTCGATATGCCAGAGGTCTCGCTGGTGGCGATTCTGGATGCCGACAAGGAGGGCTTTCTGCGCTCCGAAGGCGCGCTGATCCAGACCATCGGCCGGGCCGCGCGCAACGCCAACGGCAAGGCGATCCTCTATGCGGATGAGATCACCGGATCGATGCGCCGCGCCATCGACGAGACCGAGCGCCGCCGCAGCAAACAGATCGCCCATAATGAGGCTCACGGCATCACTCCGGAGACCATCCGCAAATCAGTTGCCGACATTCTGGAGGGAGCCTATCCCGGTGCCCCGGGGTCAGCCAAACGCTATGCTAAAGTGGTGGAGGAGCAGGCGGAGTATGCGGCCCTGTCACCACGGCAGATGGCCAAACGCATCAAGGCGCTGGAGGATGAGATGTACCAGCACGCGCGGGATCTGGAGTTCGAGGAGGCGGCCAGGGTGCGCGATAAAATCCGTGAGTTGGAAGTACAGGGTGTGCTGGCATAGTCACGGATGAAGTCTCTAACGACTGATTTGTTTTGGTTTAAGTTGACAGGCCAGGAATAATTAGTTATGAAAAACGTGACTCCGTTCACGTTTTGTTGGTTGCGTAGATTTTGTAATCACCTTTCCAGGATGGATGTTGGTAGTTCATAGGACCTCTGGGGGGATGGCATGGGTAGTGATAGGTTCGGGATGATTCGCGACATCGTCGATGAGACCCGCTACGTCGGCCGGATGACGGGACGTTCGGAGATCAGTCGGTCGGTGTTGGCGGCGATGGAGCGCGTTCCCCGGGAGCAGTTTGTGGGGCCGGCGATGCTGCAGCACGCCTTCGATAACAGTCCCTTGCCGATCGGCTCAGGGCAGACTATCTCCCAGCCGTTTATCGTCGCCCTGATGACCGATGTGGCGGCGCCGGAAACCCATGACAAGGTGCTCGAGGTGGGGACCGGATCGGGATACCAGACTGCGATTCTGGCGGAGCTGGTCAATCAACTCTATACCGTTGAGATCCTGCCTGAGATGGCGCGGGCCGCTAGGCAGCGCCTTGATACCATTGGCTACAACAACATCCACTACCGGGTTGGGGATGGCCGCAATGGCTGGGCGGAAGAGGCGCCTTTCGACATCATCCTGGTAACCGCGGCCGCAGTGGAGGTTCCGCCGACGCTGATCGAGCAGCTGCGGCCTGGTGGGCGCATGGTGTTGCCGGTGGGTGAGCGCTACGCCGCACAGGAGTTGGTGTTGCTGGAGAAGGATGATCAGGGCGCAGTTTCCCTGTCGAGTCTATTGCCGGTGGCCTTTGTTCCCCTGACCAGCGGCCACTGAGTTTTCAGTCCGACAACGGGGCTTCCGTGGCTCTGGCCAGAGCTGCCTCGATAAATCGCACAAAGGCCCTTGCAATTCGATCCCGGCTGCATGTATTATTCCGCGCTCTTCAGGCGCGTAGCTCAGTTGGTTAGAGCACCACCTTGACATGGTGGGGGTCGTTGGTTCGAATCCAATCGCGCCTACCAAATAATAAGGGCTTACGACTTTCGTAGGCCTTTTTTCGTTTCGAGAACAGGTGCGGGGTGTATCCTGTGGGGCAGGCGGTCGGAGTCACTGCTATTAATCCGGCAGCCTATGTCTGCTAAAGCAGGGGATGTTTGAGTGACTCCAGAAAGCCTGTCGGGGGGAGGGAGGCAATTAGCATGGCTCAAATGCCGGCACGACGGTTGTTGGTTACGGGCGGGGCGGGTTTTATCGGCTCGGCGGTGATCCGCTATCTGATCAATGAGACAGACCACCATGTGGTTAATCTCGATAAACTCACCTACGCGGGCAATCTGGAGTCGCTGGCTGCGGTGGACGGCAGCGAACGCTACGCCTTCGAGCGGGTCGATATCTGCGACCAGGCGGAGGTCGACCGGGTGTTCCGTGAGCATCATCCGGACCTGGTGATGCACCTCGCCGCCGAATCCCATGTCGATCGCTCGATTAGCGGTCCGGCGGAGTTCATTCAGACCAACATCACCGGCAGCTATGTGATGCTGGAGGCGGCGCGCCAATACTGGTCTGGCCTGGAGGGTCCCGCCAAAGCGCGGTTTCGCTTCCACCATATCTCCACCGATGAGGTCTACGGTGACCTGGAGGGGACTGACGATCTCTTTACAGAAGAGACCCCCTACGCGCCGAGTTCTCCCTATTCCGCCTCCAAGGCGAGTTCCGATCACCTGGTGCGCGCCTGGAACCGCACCTACAGGTTGCCGGTGGTGATCACCAACTGCTCCAACAACTACGGCCCCTATCAGTTCCCCGAGAAGCTGATCCCGCTGGTGATCCTCAACGCGGTGGCTGGTAAGCCCCTGCCGATCTACGGTAAGGGGGATCAGATCCGCGACTGGCTGCAGGTTGAAGATCATGCCCGCGCGCTGGTGAAGGTGGCGCTGGAGGGGCGGGATGGCGAGACCTACAATATCGGCGGCCATAACGAGAAGACCAATCTTGAGGTGGTTAAAACACTCTGTTCGATCCTCGATGAGCTGCGCCCGGAGCACCCCGAGGGCATCCAACGCTATGAAGAGCTGATCACCTACGTGGCTGATCGCCCCGGTCACGATCTGCGCTATGCAATCGATGCCTCCAAGATCGAACGGGATCTGGGTTGGACGCCAGACGAGACCTTCGAGAGCGGTATCCGAAAGACAGTGGAGTGGTATCTCGACAACGCCGGCTGGGTGGAGAATGTGGCCAGTGGCGAGTATCGCAAATGGATCGAGAGCAACTACGACAAACGGGGGGGATGAGTGAGAAAGGGAATTATTCTGGCGGGGGGCTCAGGTACCCGGCTCTATCCGGTGACGCAGGTTGTCTCCAAGCAGCTGTTGCCAATCTACGACAAACCGATGATCTACTATCCCCTGACCACGCTGATGCTGGCGGGGATCCGGGACGTGCTTATCATCTCCACCCCTCAGGATACGCCCCGCTTCGAGCAGCTGTTGGGCGATGGTTCCCTGTGGGGCATGAACCTCTCCTATGCGGTGCAGCCCACTCCCGACGGCCTGGCCCAGGCCTTCATTATCGGCGCTGACTTTATCGGTAACGATCCCTGTGCCCTAGTGCTCGGGGACAACGTCTTTTTTGGCCATGAACTGGCCACCGATCTGCTGCATGCGGCCGAGCGTGAAACCGGTGCCACCGTGTTCGCCTACCAGGTCAATGACCCGGAGCGCTACGGTGTGGTCGAGTTCGACAGGTCCGGTAAGGTGATCAGCCTGGAAGAGAAGCCGGAGCAGCCCAAGTCCCGCTACGCGGTGACCGGCCTTTATTTCTATGACAATCAGGTGGTCGATATCGCCCGTGATCTGAAGCCCTCCGCCAGGGGCGAGCTGGAGATTACCGACCTCAACAAGCGCTATCTGGAGGCGGGGGAGTTGACCGTCTCCCTGATGGGGCGCGGCTATGCCTGGCTCGATACCGGCACCCATTGGTCGTTGATCGAGGCCTCCCAGTTTATCGAGACCATCGAGCGGCGGCAAGGTCTGAAGATCGCTTGTCCGGAAGAGGTCGCCTGGCGTTCCGGCTTCATCGACGACGAGCAGCTTGAGCGGCTGGTCGAGCCGCTGAAGAAGAGCGGCTATGGGCAATATCTGCTTGCGTTACTGCAGGAAGGGTATTAGCGATGCGTGTGACACCGACTTCGATTCCTGATGTGCTGGTGATCGAGCCACAGATCTTTGGTGACAGCCGGGGCTTCTTTCTCGAGAGCTTCAATGCCAAGGCGTTTCAACAAGCGACAGGATCGGATGTGAGATTTGTGCAGGACAACCACTCACGTTCCCAGCGCAACGTCCTGCGCGGGCTGCATTATCAGATCCAGCAGCCCCAGGGCAAGCTGGTGCGTGTAGCCCAGGGGGCGGTGTTCGATGTGGCAGTGGATATCCGTCGATCCTCCCCCAGCTTTGGCCAGTGGGTGGGGGTGGAGCTGACCGAAGAGAATCACCGCCAGCTGTGGGTGCCGGCAGGTTTCGCCCACGGCTTCGTGGTGCTCAGCGAGAGCGCGGACTTCCTCTACAAGACCACCGACTACTACGCCCCTGAACATGAACGCTGCATCCGCTGGGATGACCCGGAGATCGGCATCGAATGGCCAATAAATGCTGATCTGCAGCTGTCGTCGAAAGATAAAGAAGGTCTCTTGCTCCGTCAGGCCGAGGTGTTTGCATGAGAATCATGCTTACAGGCGTCAACGGTCAGGTTGGTTGGGAACTCGCAAGAAGCTTGATGCCGCTGGGAGAAGTGGTAGCGTTAAATCGGACTCAGTGTGATCTATCAAGGCCGGAAACTATTCCTCGCATCGTGCAAGAGATAAGGCCGGATGTGATCGTCAATGCAGCTGCCTACACTGCTGTGGACAAGGCGGAAGAAGAAGAGGAGCTGGCGACAACCATCAATGGTACTTCAGTGGGTGTTATCGCCGAGGAAGCTCTAAAGCTAAACGCCCTTCTTATTCATTATTCCACCGATTATGTCTTCGATGGGACGAAGCTAGAACCCTATACAGAAGAAGATATTCCTAATCCCATAAATGCCTATGGGCGCAGTAAGCTTGCCGGTGAAAAAGCTGTTATTCAATCAAGGTGTGACCACTTAATTCTACGCACTACATGGGTTTATGCAGCGCGCGGTAATAACTTTCTTAAAACCATATTACGATTAGCTCAAGAGCGTAAAGAATTACGCATTGTTGCAGATCAGTATGGCGCTCCAACCTGGGCGCGTAATATTGCAGATGCAACAGCTCACATACTGCTTGCTGTACAAAAAGAACGACAGACTGGTGTGGGCGTATCTGGCACATACCATCTCTGCGCTAGTGGAAAAACAACATGGCATGGTTTTTCCAGAGCTATCATTGCGAGAGCCAGTCAATTCGACATTGCAGGAAGAATCAAAACAAGAAGTGTTTTGCCGATTGCTACCGAAGATTACCCACTCCCTGCGCCGAGACCCAAAAATTCACAGATGGACTCAAGTTCACTGGCAACACGCTTTGGAGTGACTATGCCGGAGTGGCATCATGCCATGGCGTTGTGTACGGAAGAGGTACTTGAAGCACAATGAATCCTCATGAAAATCATCCCACCTCATTGATTTTCTTGACCAAAAGCATTTTTCTGCATCGTGAACTCATCATACAGATGACTAAACGAGAAGTAGTGGGCCGTTACAAAGGCTCCTATGCAGGATTGCTTTGGTCATTTATCAATCCAGTTCTCATGTTGGTTGTTTATACTTTTGTTTTTTCCGTTGTCTTTAAAACAAAGTGGGGAATAGGCAATGAAGAAAGTAATACTAGCTTTGCAGTTATATTGTTCGCTGGTCTGATTGCACATGGACTTCTTGCAGAAGTATTAAATCGAGCTCCTGGACTCATCCTCGGTAATATTAATTATGTAAAAAAAGTTGTTTTTCCTTTGGAGATGTTACCTCTTATTAGTCTTGGCTCAGCCATATTTCACAGTTTTGTAAGCCTTGCTGTTTTATTGCTTGCTTTATTTTTTTTGAATGGTTCTTTGTCTTGGACTGTGCTGCTGATTCCCATTGTATTGCTGCCGTTGATCATTTTGATGTTAGGAATTTCCATGGCGTTGGCCTCATTAGGCGTTTATGTTCGTGATATAGGGCAGACGACTGGAATAATTACAACCATACTTTTGTTTCTTTCGCCCGTATTTTTCCCACTAAGCGCTATGCCGGTAAAATACCATTCTTACATCATGGCTAATCCGCTTACGTTTATTATTGAGCAAGCTAGAGAAGTGTTGATTTGGGGTAATCAACCCGATTGGTATGGATTATCCATATATGCGCTAGTTTCGATTAGCATTTTATGGCTTGGGTACGCGTGGTTTCAAAAAACCCGAAAGGGATTTGCAGATGTCCTCTAATGATTTCGTGATTCGTGCAAATAATCTAAGTAAGTGCTATCAAATCTATGATGCTCCTCATGATCGCCTTAAGCAATTTACTTTACCGAGGATGCAGAAATTAGTTGGAATAAAACAAGAACAATACTTTAAAGAGTTTTGGGCACTAAAAGATGTTTCATTCGAAATTAAGAGAGGAGAAACCGTTGGCATCATTGGGCGTAATGGTTCAGGAAAGTCCACGCTGCTCCAGCTCATTTGCGGCACTCTAACACCAAGCAATGGTACTGTAGAAATAAATGGCCGTGTAGCAGCACTTTTAGAACTTGGCTCTGGTTTTAATCCAGAATATTCTGGACGTGACAACATCTACATGTATGCGTCGGTGCTAGGGCTTTCAACCGAAGAAGTCGATAAACGATATGAGAAAATAGTTGCCTTTGCAGATATAGGCGACTTTATTGAGCAAGCAATAAAGACATACTCAAGTGGGATGACTATGCGATTAGCGTTTGCGGTTATAGCGCACGTTGATGCGGATATTCTGGTGATTGATGAAGCACTGGCAGTTGGGGATGCAATTTTTACACAGAAATGTATGCGGTTCTTACGGCGATTTATGGAATTTGGAACGGTATTGTTTGTTAGTCACGATGTGAATGCCATTAATAATATGTGCCAACAATCTATCTGGCTATCTGATGGGGAAATAAGAATGTTTGCTGATGCAGAGAAAGTAAGCAAGGAATATACCCAGTATTGTAATCAGGAAGTCTATGGTGAGAGCGTTAAGCTGAATTCTATAAAAAAACCTAAAGTGCTTGATGATAAAAGTAACAAACCAGAAGAAGATGACACTAGAATTAGTTTTTTTGAAGATATAGCAAATTCTGATGGTTGGAAAACGGGTGCGGCTGAGGTCGTTGGGGTCGAGATTATGACCGTTGACGAAAGACCAGTCACATTGGCGGCCGGTGGTGAAAGGGTGCTGCTGATAATACGCGTGAACATTAATCAAACGTTGTTGAGTCCTATCGTTGGGTTTTTCGTAAAGGATAAACTTGGGCAGTCCCTATTTGGTGAGCACACATACACTTATGTGCAGCCGCCTTGTTCCGCCCATGCTGGAGATGTTCTTGAAGCTAAATACATTTTTAACCTACCATTACTTCCTAATGGTGACTATTCTATGACGGTTTCTATTGCTGATGGCACCCCAGAAAATCACACACAACACCACTGGCTGCACGATGCAGTAATTATCCATGTTCAATCAAAAAAACTCCGTTATGGGTTAGTCGGGATACCTTTTGAATCAGTTTCGATGTCAAAAATCTAGAGAATTAATAAGTAAGATGGAGAGTATTTGTAATATACCGACACTCGTAGCATCAGATCGACGTGTTACTGTGGGGAGATTTACATATGGAGAGCCTCGTTTAATGCTGTGGGATGAAGATGAGCGGATTGAGATTGGCTCATTTTGTTCAATTGCTGATAACGTGACTATTTTTGCTGGCGGAGAACATAATTCCGCTTGGGTTACAACCTACCCTTTACGGATAGCATTGGGAGATGAATTGGCTGGAAAAGATGGTCATCCTGCTAGTAAGGGGCCGACCACAATTGGTCATGATGTGTGGATTGGGTTTGGTGCAACTATCCTCTCTGGTGTGACCATTGGTAATGGAGCAATTATTGGTGCTTGTTCCGTGGTGGTAAAAGATGTTCCGCCTTACCAGATTGTAGCTGGAAATCCAGCTGGAATAATTAGGCAGCGATTCAATGACGAACATATTAAGAAATTATGTGATATTCAGTGGTGGAACTGGCCACTAAGCCGAATTAAGAAATATGCCCATTTGCTTTGTGGGCCTGACGTTAATTCATTTATTCAGAAGATTCAGTTAAATGATTTTTGATCACCACATGAATGAACCTGTCTTGATTAATCCTGCCCGATTGAGTTCATCAGCATGGTCAGGACATATACCGTTTGGTTCTACTCTTATAACCTGGCTAAATCCAAGAATATTTGTTGAGTTAGGCACCCATACGGGTAATTCCTATCTCGCTTTTTGTCAAACAGTGGTGGAAAGTAAATTAGGTTCCAAATGCTATGCGGTAGATACATGGTTAGGGGATGAACACTCATTTTATTATGGAGAAGAGGTATTTCAGGACCTTAGTGAATACCATAATAAGCATTATTCAAGATTTTCAACGCTGATGCGGATGACGTTTGATGATGCTGCACCTTATTTCAGTGAAGGCTCCATAGATCTTTTGCATATCGATGGGCTGCATACATATGATGCAGTTAAGCATGATTTTGAAACGTGGCTGCCAAAAATGTCGAAAAATGGCGTCATTCTTTTTCATGATATCAATGTTAGGGAGCGTGGTTTTGGTGTCTTTAAACTATGGGAAGAACTGCAGCAAATCTACCCAAGTATTGAGTTTGATCATTCTTTCGGGCTTGGTGTGTTATTTGTCGGGTCTGCACCATCTGATGAAGTAAAAGCCATCATAGCTGAGTGGTCGAATAAGGAATATGCAGAAAACGCAAAAAAGTTGTTTGCTTTTTTGGGTGATCGCATCGTACAACGACATGAGATAAACACCTTAAATCAGGATTTGGCGAAAAATAAGGGGACTATCGCCAATTTGAATCAGGCCGTAACTGAGCGTGATGAGGAGATCAATGTCCTCAATCAGGGGTTGGCCGAACGTGAAAACAGCATCTCCAATTTGAATCAGGCCATAACTGAGCGGGATGAGGAGATCACCACCCTCAATCAGGGGTTGGCTGAATGTAAAGGGACTATCGCCAATTTGAATCAGACCGTAACTGAGCGGGATGAGGAGATCACCACCCTCAATCAGGGGTTGGCTGAATGTAAAGGGACTATCGCCAATTTGAATCAGACCGTAACTGAGCGGGATGAGGAGATTGCCACCCTCAATCAGGGGTTGGCCAAATGTGAAGGGACTATCGACAATTTGAATCAGGCCGTAACTGAGCGTGATGAGGAGATTACCATCCTCAATCAGTGGTTGGCCGAATATGAAGGGACTATCGCCAATTTGAATCAAGCCGTAACTGAGCGTGATGAGGAGATCACCACCCTCAATCAGGGGTTGGCCGAACGTGAAAACAGTATCTCCAATTTGAATCAGGCCGTAACTGAGCGTGATGAGGAGATCACCACACTCAATCAGGAGTTGGCCGAACGTGAAAACAGTATCTCCAATTTGAATCAGGCCGTAACTGAGCGTGATGAGGAGATCACCACCCTCAATCAGAACTTGGTCGAACGTGAAGGGAGTATCGCCAATTTGAATCAGACCGTAACTGAGCGAGAGGAAGAGATTAGCACCTTGAACCAAGGTTTAGCCGAGCGTGAGGGACATATCTCAGATTTGAATCAGACTTATACTGAGCAGGAGGAGAAGATTAATGACCTCAACAAGAGGATGGTCGAGCGTGATGCTGTAATTGCATCATTGCAGATGGCTCTAAAAGAGAGAGACCAATCTATAGTTGCTCGAGATTATGCTATCAATGAATACAAAAAATCCACATCATGGCGAGTGACGCGCCCGCTTAGATATCTTAAGTATAAGTACTTGTTCGCTATTAAGATAGAAAAATCTCTGATTAACGCGCTTGTGAATGTGCCAGTAGCTATACGGCAGTGGGGATTTGATGGGTTGTATCTCCGGATTTCGAGAAGATTTCGCGAAGGCGGCTTCCGTATGCTCTTGGGGCGCTCTAACGCCTTCGCACTAGAAATGACGCAACACTCTTCCAATATTCGAGTGGTGGATGAATTCCGAAAGAATAACGGTGCAGCGGCAGAAGTACATCATAGAGATGATCATCTTGAATTAAGTCATGCTGTCGTTGAAACATCATCGAATTCTCGTAAAATCGCGTACATCATTAATGAGCATGATTTGATGACTCAACTTTACAGAGTCATCAATTATTCAGAAGCATTGGTGGAGCTTGGATATGAATGCCAGGTTATCCGCGATAGCGAACTCACTGATAATACTAAGATAAATGCAGATATTTTAGTTCTCAATCGCATTGTTTGGTCACCCAATATTGATGTGCTGATCAATCAATTTAAAAATGACGGGCGGCCAGTTATTTTTGATATAGACGACTTTGTGTTCGATTCGTCTCAGATTTCACTTCTCCGAGCTACTAATGGCTATGGTGACGAAGATTTACAACGAACCCTTTCCTTCATGGAGGGCGTTGCTAAAACCATGAAAATGTCTGATGTTGTTACTGCTTCAACTTTTGCCCTCATGGAGAGAGTGGAGAAACTGGGAATACCATCCTATGTTCTGCCGAACAACATTGGGAAGAATCAAATTGATCTCGCTGAAAATATCAAGATATGTAGGCAGGCGGAATCGTCGTCCTTGAGTAAAATAATCCGCATAGGATACTTCAGTGGCACGAAAACGCACGAAGAGGACTTTGCTGAATGTGCGGAGGCCCTGCGAGCTACACTTTTGGAGTGCCCTGATGTTGAACTTTTGATCGTAGGACACCTTGATCTGCCTTCTAGTTTCAATGAATACGAAAACCGTATTAGCAGAAAGCCATTGATGATTTATGAGGATATGCTCAGAGAGATGGCTACTGTTGATATCAATCTCGCACCACTTGAGCTAAACAATACCTTTACTGATTGTAAAAGCGAGCTAAAAATATTTGAAGCTGCACTCTTTGGGATTCCTACGATTGCTTCTTCAACTACGACATTTGCAGCGACGATTGCGCACGGTAGGACGGGGTTCTTGGCTGCAGATCAAGAAGAATGGCATAAAGCACTTATTCAGCTTGTAAGAGACCGGGAACTTCGCCTTCAACTTGGCGAAGCTGCCCATGATGAAATTGCTGCTCGTTACTCTATTCGAACTGCTGTCTGGGAAGCAAAAGCAATCTACGATGCAGCATTTTCCAAATCGTTACGCCGAAAGCCTGAACCTCAAGCAGCATCATTAACGTTGGAAAGTCGGCCATTGATTACTATTGTGTCGGTGCTCTATCGCAAAGCGCGTGAGGTCCGGTATTTTCTTGAAGCTCTCAGACGCCAAGACTTTTCCGGAAGATTCGAAGTAATATTAGTTGATGACATGTCTCCTGATGACTCTGTCGCTGTTGTAAATGACTTTAAAAAATGGATGGGGAATACAGCTGATGCAAAGCGGATAGTTGATATCCGGATTCTGAGCAATGGGAGCAACATAGGGAATTGCGGTAGTCGCAACAAGGCTATAAAAGAGGCTTGTGGCGACATCATTATTGTTGTCGATGCGGATTGCATGTTTAACCGTTCTTTTCTTTCTTCTCACTACAGTGCGTATTTGAAGGGTGATTGTGATGTCTCTATTGGTCCGATAAATATCGAAACGAATGAGAAGGCACCATTTTCAGTTCTTGGGCAACATGAGGCCTCGCCCTCTTTTGCGGAAACTGAAAATCTACAGCAAGACCCAGTAAACTCAGCGAGCTTTGTTAATTGTATTACACGGAATTTTTCAATCCGGCGCGCATTCTTGAATGAGGTTCTTCAGGCCCCTCTGTTTGATGAAGTGTTCAGCTATTCTTCTGATCCTCTCTCCGGCTTTGGTTGGGAGGATGTTGAAATGGGCTATCGTTTATATGTGTCTGGCGCCCGTATCAAGTATTTGCCGGACACAGTTTCTATTCACGTTTCCCATGAGTCATCTGCAAATGAATCTGAAAAGCCGCTACGTTCCCTGCGAAATTTCCGTAGGCTCTTCGAAAAACATCCGGACATTCTGACAGCGTCTCGACAATGGAGTACAAAAACCTACGATGCCATTCTTGGGTGGTCGCGATCTGTTGGCTCTAACCTAGATGAGAACGCTGACTATCTGTGGTTACAGAAGCGCTTTCGTCGTTATGAGCAGGCCCCCATCTTCGTTGATAGATCACGGAAGCTGCGAATTCTGACATATCGCTGGCATGTTCCACATCAGTATGAGTTATATAAAACTGGCCATGATTTTACGCTGGTAACTGGCGCTGGTACTGGATTATGTGAGCATTGGGAGTATGGAAAGCGGCCTATGCCAGCCAATTGCCGTATGCTGCCTGCTGAACAAGTTGATGTTAGTGATTTTGACTTGGCTGTGCTGCATTTTGATGAAAGCGCTTTGCGACCAGATCTCTGCAATGGTCTTGTGCCATCGGATTGGGGAGAAACTCTACGCTGGTTTATCCATAATGTTGATCTTCCGAAGGTGGCAATTTGTCACGGAACACCGCAATTTGTCGGTCAGTATGATAGTAATTATGTTGCTTCTGATTTAGGGCAAATATTGGACGATGAACGAATGTCCTTGGTAAATTTACTTGGTGATATCCCGGTAGTTTGTAATAGTCATCAAGCAGAATCAGAATGGGGCTTTCAAAATAGCAGAACAATCTGGCATGGATTTGCTCCAGACGAGTTTCCTCCGGCTCGTTGTGATGGAGATGTTTTAGTTATGCAAAGGGATGCACTGCGAAATCGACCTCATTATAACGGGCTATTTGTTTATGAAGATGTTAAGAAGATTTTGGATGAAAGGGTCAATCTAGAATGCCTTCGAACACCTGATCCGGGAAATCGATATGGGGTGGGAACCAATGACTGGGCCATCGCAAAGTACCAGAATTATGTTCGTGAGTTGGGCCGTTACAGCGTTTACTTTAATCCGACAGTTCGCTCTCCAATGCCACGAGCGCGTGGAGAAGCTATGATGGCTGGATTAGTCTCAGTATCGCTACGAAATCATGACGTGGATCTGTTTATCAAGAATGGTGTTAATGGGTTTTATGCAGATTCAAGCGAAGAGCTTGCGGAGCAAATTCATTGGCTCTCAGAGAGGCCTAGTGCAAGGAAAAAAATAGCTCTGGCATCACGCAATACTGCGATGGATATCTTCAACCAAGACCGATATTTGTCTTCCTGGAGCCAACTCATTAATGAGATAGCTGCGGGCAAAGGGAACTGATTATGTGTGGATATGCAGGTATTATCTGGAAAAATGGCAAAACACCAGAAGAAGTTTCATCTTTCCTTACATGCATGGATACCATGTTACACCATCGTGGACCTGACGATGGGGGAAGTTATGTTGGCAAGGGATTTGCGGTTGCTCATAGAAGGCTGTCAATAATTGACATTGGACATGGCCATCAGCCAATGTTGTCGAATGATGGTAGGGTCGGAATAGCATATAACGGTGAGATTTATAATTTTATCGAGATAAAAAACGAGCTAGAACAACAGGGGCATAAGTTTCAAACAGACTGTGATACGGAAGTTTTTCTTGCTCTTTTTATGCAGGAAGGTGAAGCATCATTTGAAAAATTGGATGGGATGTTCACTGCCTTTATATGGGATTTTCGTGCTAGTAGTGATGGGAGGTTTTACCTTGTCAGAGATCATCTAGGTGTAAAGCCTTTGTATCTCTATGAAGATGAAAAAAGATTTGTATTTAGTAGTGAATTGTTGCCTTTGCTAAAGATTGATGGCTTGGATCTTTCCCCGGATGCAAACGGTTTGGCGTCATACCTTACGTATCGATATACTCAAGCGCCCTATACACTTTTCAAAAACATTAGGCGAGTGGAGGCTGGAAATTATATAAAAATTTATCAGGGACGAAACTCTACATGGAGGTTTTGGGATTTACCGCTGAATGAAAATAGCTGCGAATTAAGTGCTGATGAAGCGGCAGTAGAATTGAAGAGATTGCTTCGTGAGTCAGTTAAACAGAAACAGATGTCCGATGTCCCAGTAGGGCTTCTTCTAAGTGGTGGTTTGGATTCAAGTGCGATTGCATCTCTGTGTGCAGATATAGGCGTTTCCTTGACCTCGTTCAATATCGGATTCCCTGATTTGAATGAATTTTCTTATTCGCAAGCTGTGTCTGAGAGATTTAGTTTACCCCACTTCGCTATTGAGACATCCCCGGAGGAGATTGCTGCGCGGTTTGAACGTGTTGTTACGGCGATGGATGAGCCCATCGCCGATCCTGCGTGTTTTCCTCTTCATATTCTTTGCGACTATATAAAAGAGCAAGTTACTGTTGTTTTGTCTGGTGAGGGTAGTGATGAGATGCTTGGTGGCTATCAGCAATACAAGCATGTATTGGGGGCTCCTCCATCGTCTCAGCGGAAAGAATTTAATCATTTTCTGGACTTTAGTTGGTATTTTAGGCAGCGTGCAGCACGTGTTATACAGGGGGTACCGCCTTCGCGATTATGCCTTCAGAGGATATATTTTGAGGAAAGATCGTTGTTGAGCGGTATGCTCGCGTATGACCTTAAAACATGGCTTCCTGAGAACCTTATGGCCAAGGCGGATAAGATACTCATGTCTCATTCCTTGGAAGGTCGTTTCCCTTTCTTATCTCCAAAAATCATTGAATTCGTATCGGGTCTTCCTGATGATTACAAGCTTGATTCCAATGATGGAAAAATCGTTCTTAGGAGGGCTTTTGAACGGGATCTTCCTAAGGAAGTTCTGACTCGGCCAAAGATGGGGTTTTCAGTGCCTGTGGGTGATCTGGTGTTGGAAATGCGGGACAGATTATACGATTTGCTCGATTCAGGGAGAAATGGAGTGTTCTCTAATTTGCTTGATTGCAATGCAATTAGAGAAGATTTTGATGATCATTTTTCTGGCCGTAACGAGCAGCCGCTGTGGTTGTGGACGCTGTTTGTGATTTTACAATGGCAGGATATAGCTTTTGCTAATTAATATGTGGACTTCAAGCGGCCTATTAGATGCCTGCCGCATATGCTGGGCAGTCACTCCAAAGGCTTCCTTTCTCATGCCGCTAAGATGATTATGGCGCCTTTTTTATTGTAGGGCACCTTGGTGTATTCGCGCTGAACGCACATCATCGCATGTCAGTAGGTTTTCCTTCTAACTTCCCTTTTGAGTATTTTGATGCGGTTAGTATGTGAATTCTCCGTACCTTGCAAACTATGGTTACGCACAAAGTAGAAAATCTAGGTGCGGCTCATAGTGTGGCCGCTTTGATTGTTAACTGGAATTGCTGGGAGCATCTGTTCAATTGTATCGCTGCACTGGAGAAGCAGATAATTCCATTTCGCAATATTGTGGTTATTGACAATGCGAGTGAAATAGGGGCGGACGCAATTATTGATGACCTGGCAGTTCAGGTCGACTTTATTCAACTGCCAACCAATCAGGGTTTCGCGAGCGGCAATAATGTCGCTCTGAAGCACTTGGATGATTGTGATTTCGTTGCGCTTGTTAACCCAGATGCTTACCTCGCGCCGGACTGGCTGCAGCAGATGTTGGCCGCAACAGAACGCCATCCCGATGCCGCCTCGTTCGCCTCCTGTCTGGTGGTGGCAGACAAGCGGGATACCTGGGATGGTTTGGGTGATGTTTACCACATGAGCGGCCAGGTCTGGCGCGATGCTCACGGCCAACTGCGCTCATCCCGTCCTGCTGAAGAGCGGGAGATATTCAGCCCCTGTGCTGCCGCTGCGCTCTATCGAACTGAAACTCTGCTGCAGGTGGGGCTGTTCGATGAGGATTTCTTCTGCTACGTCGAGGATGTGGATCTGGGATTCCGCTTCAGACTTGCGGGCTACCATTGTATGCTAGTGCCCGATGCTGTGGCCCTACACGTGGGCTCGGCCACTACGGGGGGGAAGCGCAGTGATTTTGCCGTCTATCATGGGCACCGCAATCTTCTCTGGGCGTTTGTTAAGAATATGCCTGGCTATCTCTTCTGGCTCTTACTCCCTCTGCATCTGGCCATGAATCTTATGGCGATCGTCGTGTTTGCCCTGCGCGGGCAGGGGCGGTTGGTTCTACGCGCAAAGTGGGATGCCATCAAGGGGGTGCCCATGATGTGGCGCAAGCGCAGAGAGATTCAGGCGGCTCGGGTTGCCTCCATCAAAGATATCTGGCATGCCCTGGATAAACGTATACTCCCCCTGCGCTGAATCATGGAAAAACAGGTGTCAGGTAGGATAGTGGAAAGCGATGGCATGGGGGTGCCGCCAGTCTCGCTGATCATTGTGAATCATGATGCCGGCCCCATGCTGGCCGATTGCATCGCCTCGAGCCTGGACCAGGCAGAGGAGATCATTGTCGTTGATAATGCCTCTTCGGATAATAGTCTTGCGCTGCTGGAGGCCCGTTTTCCCGCTGAAAGCCATATCCATCTGATCCGAAATCGAACCAACCTGGGGTTTGCTGCTGCTTGTAATATCGGCCTTGAGCGAGCTCGTGGGGACTACCTGATGTTTTTAAACCCCGATTGCCTGCTGGAGCTTGGCTGTGTGGCCCGGTTGGTGAGCGCTCATAAGTCCTACACGGATACTGGTATGGTCGGGGGTTTGCTGCTGAATCCGAGTGGCACTGAGCAGGGTGGAGGGCGTCGCGCTGTTCCGACGCCCTGGCGCTCATTTGTCCGGGCGTTTGGGTTGTATAGTCTCTCTCATCGCTGGCCGCGGCTGTTTTTCGATTTCCATCTACACGAACAGCCCTTGCCTGAGCAGCCGATCGAGGTCGAGGCGATCTCCGGCGCCTGCATGCTGGTCAGTCGAAATGCCCTGGAAGATGTCGGGCCGCTCGATGCGGGCTATTTTCTGCATTGCGAGGATCTGGACTGGTGTATGCGCTTTCGCCGCAAGGGCTGGAAAATCCTGTTTGTACCGGATGCAAAGATCATCCATTATCGCGGCGTCTGCGGCCTAGGCAAACCCATCTTTGTTGCCTGGCATAAACACAGGGGCATGATTCGGTTCTACCGCAAGTTTTTCAAACACCAGTACCCTGGTGTGTTGATGTGGTTGGTGGGATTGGGAGTCTGGCTCAGATTTGGCGCGACGGCGCTCTATCATCTGCTGCACAGTGCCAGTTGCAAAGTGGGAAAACGGCGTGGCTGATAAGATATACGGTGTGATTGGCGCGACCAGTCTGGTCGGGGCGGCTCTGCTTCCCAGGTTGGTCGCGTCAAACTGCAGGGTTGCCGCCTTTTCCCGGCGCAAGCCAGAGAGCGAAAACCCAAACCTGCAGCCGGGTTCGCTGGTCTGGAACCCGAAAGGGGTGGAGATCACCCACTGGATCTCGCTGGCTCCGATCTGGGTGCTAGCGGAGCTGCTCCCCATGCTGGAGGCTCGGGGTGCGCGCAAGGTCGTTGTCTTGAGTACCACCAGCCTGTTCACCAAATCCCGCTCAGAGAGTCCAGCAGAACAGCGGCTTGTGGAAGGGATAAGGACCTCAGAAGCGATGTTGGCCGAGTGGGCCGGCAAACATGACATCGAATGGGTGGTGCTGCGACCGACACTGATCTATGGCCTGGGCAAAGATCGGAACATCTCCGAGATCGCCCGGATGATCAATCGGTTTGGTTTTTTTCCACTGTTGGGCGAAGGGGTGGGGCTGCGACAACCCATACACGCAGAAGATGTGGCACAGGCCTGCCAGGCTGCGCTCGATCTGCCCGAAATAAAAAACCGGGCCTACAATATCTCTGGCAGCGAACAGCTTAGCTATAGAGAGATGGTGCTGAGGATCTTTCGCTGCATGGATAAACAGGAGCGGCTCGTCTCCATCCCCCGCTGGGCCTTCAAGATGGTTCTGCTGCTGTTGCGCAGGTTCAGGCGTTTCCAGGATTGGTCGGTCGCGATGGTTGATAGGATGAACCAGGATATGGTCTTCGACCATGCCGAGGCAGAGCAGGACATCGGCTTCAAACCCCGCCCGTTTCGCCTGGAAGTGGGCGATCTTCCATAGGGGCGGTACGTGTTTCGATCTGCGATCCGGTTCAATCAGCAACTGCTTGCGTTGACCTTCGCAGACGATAGAATATCCGCCGCTTAGCTCTAGCAGAGGCTTGCTCGTGCCTGGAGTGCAAGCGCGGCAGGGTGGGTACACCCGGAACACCGCAATCGAATAGCCAGCCAGGCTTCTTGGGGCCTGGCTTTTTTTTATGTGGCCTCTCGTATGGGCCACCACTGACAAGGAAAGAGACATGCCTGTCATCACCCTCCCGGACGGTTCCACCCGTAGATTCGACAACCCCGTCAGCGTCTACGAGGTGGCGGCCGACATCGGACCAGGCCTGGCAAAGGCGACCTTGGCTGGTCGGGTCAATGGAGAGCTGGTGGACGCCAGCTTCCTGATGGAAGCGGACAGTGAGCTGGCGATCATTACCAGTCGTGATGAGGCGGCGCTGGAGCTGATGCGCCACGACGCCGCGCATGTGATGGCCCAGGCGGTGCAGGAACTCTATCCGGGCACCCAGGTCACCATCGGTCCGGCCATCGAAAACGGCTTCTACTACGACTTCGCCCGCGAAGAGCCCTTCACGCCGGACGATCTGAAGAAGATCGAGCAGCGCATGCACGAGATCGTCAAGCGCGATCTGCCACTGCAGCGTGAGGTGTGGGATCGAGCCGAGGCGATCAAAACATTTGCCGAGCTGGGTGAGGACTACAAGGTCGAGATCATCCAGGACATCATCCCCGAGGGTGAAGAGGTCTCCATCTATCGTCAAGGCGACTGGTTTGATGTCTGCCGCGGCCCGCATCTGCCGAGCACCGGCAAACTCGGCAAGGGCTTCAAGCTGATGAAGGTGGCGGGCGCCTACTGGCGCGGCAACTCCGACAACGCGATGCTGCAGCGCATCTACGGTACCGCCTGGTGCGACAAGAAGGCGCTCAACGCCTATCTGCACCGGCTGGAGGAGGCGGAGAAGCGCGACCACCGTAAAATCGGCAAGGCGCAGGACCTGTTCCACACCCAGGAAGAGGCGCCGGGCATGGTCTTCTGGCACGACAAGGGCTGGAGCATCTACCTGAGCATCGAGCAGTACATCCGCGACAAGCTGCGCAACCACGGCTACCAAGAGGTGTGCACGCCTCAGGTGATCGACCGAAGCCTGTGGGAGAAGTCGGGTCACTGGGAGAAGTTCGGCGACATGATCTTCACCACTCATTCTGAGCACCGGGACTATGCGATCAAACCGATGAACTGCCCGGCCCACATCCAGATCTACAACCACGGACTGAAGAGCTACCGCGATCTGCCGCTGCGCCTGGCCGAGTTCGGCTCTTGCCACCGTAACGAGCCCTCCGGCACCCTGCATGGACTGATGCGGGTGCGCAACTTCGTGCAGGACGACGCCCATATCTTCTGCACCGAGGAGCAGATCCTCTCCGAGGTCTCCGACTTCATCGACCTGCTGTTCGAGGTCTACCGTGACTTCGGTTTCGAAGAGGTGCTGGTGAAGCTCTCCACCCGCCCGGAGCAGCGCGTCGGTTCCGACGAGCTCTGGGACAAGGCGGAGAAGTCTCTGGAAGACGCGCTCAACCACAAGGGGCTGGAGTTCGAGCTGCAGCCGGGGGAGGGCGCCTTCTACGGCCCCAAGATCGAATTCTCCCTGCGCGACTGCCTGGAGCGGGTCTGGCAGTTGGGCACGATCCAGCTCGACTTCTCCATGCCAGAGCGGCTTGGCGCCCACTATATCGCCGAAGACAATAGCAAGCAGGTGCCGGTGATGCTGCACCGGGCGGTGCTTGGCTCCCTGGAGCGATTCATCGGTATCCTCATCGAACACTACGCCGGCTCCATGCCATTGTGGCTCTCTCCGGTGCAGGTGGTGGTGATGAATATCACCGATCGCCAGGCTAAATATGCGGAAAACAGCGTCAAAGCCCTGCGTGAAGCCGGTTTTCGTGTCGAATCGGACTTGAGAAACGAGAAGATTGGCTTTAAAATCCGCGAACACACGTTGATGCGAGTGCCCTATCTGCTGGTCGTCGGTGACAGGGAGATGGAACAGGGTAGCCTGGCCGTACGGACCCGTAAGGGTGAAGACCTCGGCAGCATGCCGCTGCAGGAGTTCATCGCGAAAATGGCTGCAGAGGTGGCCGAACGTGTGAATTAGGATAAAGCACCGCTGGGTCGGTGCTTTTCTGCTTTCGAGTGGTTGAAAAGCCTGAGTGGCCAACTCAACCATAGATCAAGGTAATGAGTCGCCTTGGTCGACCGGTTTTCGTCAGGTTTGTCTGACGAAACCAGTGGCACGCCAATGTGCCACAGGCAGGCCGTCGTAAGGCATCACGGCCTGTTTTGGAGCTGAACTTCTGCGGAGGAAGCGACTATCGCTGCACCAAAAAAGCATCGCCTGAATGACGAGATCAATGTACCCCAGATCAGACTGGTGGGTGCGGACGGCGAACAGTTAGGAATCGTTTCGTTGAGCGAGGCCAAAGCGGTGGCCGACGAGGCGGATATGGACTTGGTTGAGATCGTACCGAACGCGGAGCCTCCGGTCTGCCGCGTGATGGACTACGGCAAGTTTCTGTTCGATGTGAAGAAGCAGAAACAGGCGGCCAAGAAGAAGCAGAAGCAGGTGCAGGTTAAGGAAGTGAAGTTCCGACCAGGGACGGGTGCAGGGGATTACCAGGTAAAACTACGCAACCTGGTACGTTTCCTTAGTGATGGGGACAAGACCAAGGTAACCATGCGGTTCCGCGGTCGTGAGCACGCACATCGCGAGCTGGGGCTGGAACTCCTGCAGCGGGTGGAAGCCGATTTGGCCGAATATGGTCAGGTGGAGCAGAAACCGGCGATGGAAGGCCGCCAGATGGTGATGGTGCTGGGTCCCAAGAAAAAGTAACCAAAAAGGCAGGCCCAATAGTGGGATCCCGCCACAAATTGCGGAGTTGAAGCAATGCCAAAAATCAAGACCAATCGTGGTGCCGCGAAGCGGTTCAAGCGCACCGCATCCGGTTCGTTCAAACGGAACGCATCACATCGTCGTCATATCCTGACGAAGAAGAGCACCAAGCGGAAGCGCCATCTGCGTTCCCCAGGTACTGTGCACAAGTCCGATGTGGCTGCCGCCCGTCGCATGATGCCTTACGCCTAACCTTTAACGAATCGGTACTGAAGAATGTCCAGAATCAAACGTGGTGTACAAGCACGCGCCCGCCATAAGAAGGTGCTTAAGGAAGCGAAGGGTTATTACGGTGCCCGTCGCAAGATCTATCGTGTCGCCAAGCAGGCGGTTATCAAGGCCGGCCAATACGCCTACCGCGACCGCCGCCAGAAGAAGCGCCAGTTCCGCGCTCTCTGGATCGCCCGAATCAACGCCGGTGCGCGTGAGTGCGGTCTCTCCTACAGCCGCATGATCGACGGCCTGAACAAGGCATTGGTCGAGATCGATCGTAAGATGCTGGCCGACCTGGCGGTACACGACAAGCCGGCTTTTGCCGCGCTGGCAGAAAAGGCCAAGGCCGCTCTCTCCAGCTAAAGCCTGTCGTCGAGTGTGGGCGGCTGTCCGCATGCATAACGGCGTCTATAAAGGGGGAAGGCCTTTGGGCCTTTCCCCTTTTTTGTTTCCCTCTCGAGGATGATTACAGATGAAAGATTCTGTGCTGAATCTGCAACAGCTGATGGCGGACGCAGAGTGCGCAGTGGCCTCAGCCGATGACCTGACCGCTCTGGATGAAGTGCGCGTCAAATATCTTGGCAAGAGCGGCCTGCTGACCGACCAGTTGAAACAGCTGGGCAAGTTGCCAAAACAGGAGCGCCCGCAGGCGGGGCAGGCGATCAACCAGGCCAAGCAGGCGTTGCAGCGCGCTATCGAGACGCGCAAGGCGCTGCTTGAAGAACAGGCATTGGCAGCACGGCTCTCCTCTGAGCAGATCGATGTGACCCTGCCGGGGCGTGGCTTGGCAAAGGGCGGGCTGCATCCGGTTACCCGCACTCTGGAGCGGATCGAACGCCTCTTTGCCCATGCCGGCTTTGATGTGCACGAAGGCCCTGAGATCGAAGACGACTACCACAACTTCGAGGCGCTCAACATCCCGGCGCACCATCCGGCCCGGGCGATGCACGATACCTTCTATTTCGACGCCCACATGCTGCTGCGTACCCATACCTCGCCGGTGCAGATCCGCACCATGGAGAGTGGCACGCCACCGATGAAGATCATCGCGCCGGGGCGGGTCTACCGTTGCGACTCCGATCTAACTCATACCCCGATGTTTCACCAGGTGGAGGGCTTTCTGATCGATCGGGATGTCTCTTTTGCCGATCTCAAAGGGGTGATCTACGACTTTCTCAGCAGCTTCTTCGAGAAGGATCTGAAGGTGCGCTTTCGCCCCTCCTACTTCCCCTTCACCGAGCCCTCGGCGGAGGTCGATATGGAGTGTGTGATGTGTGGTGGTGAGGGCTGTCGGGTCTGCAGTCACACCGGCTGGCTGGAGGTGCTGGGCTGCGGCATGATCCATCCCGAGGTGTTTCGCCACGTTGGCATCGACAGCGAAGAGTACACCGGCTACGCCTTCGGCATGGGGGTGGAACGGCTCACCATGCTGCGCTACGGGGTCAACGACCTGCGGCTCTTCTTCGAAAATGACCTGCGGTTCTTGAAACAGTTTGCATAATAATTGGTCGCGAATGGACGCGAGTCACCGTTAATTTCCGCAAAAAATATTTGCGTTTTATTGCGGTGATGCGCGTCCATTCGCGGTTTGAAAACGATTCAATAAAACGGGCAGAAAAATGAAATTCAGTGAAGCCTGGTTGCGCGAGTGGGCCAACCCTGCGGTCGCTACCGAGGAGCTGGCCGAGCAGTTCAGCATGGCCGGTCTCGAGGTAGATTCGGTGGAGCCGGTGGCCCCCGCGTTCAGTGGTGTAGTGGTCGGCGAGGTACTCGCCATCGAGCCCCATCCGGATGCCAACAAGCTGCGTATCTGCAGCGTCAATGTGAATGCTGAAGAGCCGCTGCAGATCATCTGCGGCGCGGCCAATGTGGCCGAGGGGATGCGGGTGCCGGTGGCGGTAGTCGGTGCCCGCCTGCCCGGTGACTTCAAGATCAAGAAGGCCAAGCTGCGCGGTGTCCAATCCCTCGGCATGATCTGCTCCGCCAGTGAGCTGGGTCTGGCCGATAGCTCCGACGGCATTATGCCGCTGCCGGCGGATGCTCCGGTTGGCGATGATTTCCGCGACTGGCTGCAGCTCGACGACCAGACCATCGATATCGATCTGACCCCAGACCGGGGCGACTGCCTGGGCATCGCCGGCATTGCCCGCGAGGTCGGCGTGATCAATCGCTGCCCGGTCACCTCGCCGCAGATCGACGAGGTGCCGGCGGTGATCGATGACCGCTTCGAGGTACAGCTGGAGGCCACAGAGGCCTGTCCACGCTACCTCTGTCGGGTGATCAAGGGCATCAATCCGACGGCCGAGACGCCGATCTGGATGCAGGAGCGGCTGCGTCGCAGCGGCATCCGCAGCCTCAGCCCGGTGGTGGATGTGACCAACTACGTGTTGTTGGAGCTGGGTCAGCCGATGCACGGCTTTGACCTCGGCCAGCTCAGTGCGCCGGTTCGGGTGCGCATGGCCAAGGTAGGCGAGAAGCTGACCCTGTTGGGTGGTCAGGAGATCGAGCTGAAGCCCGACACTCTGCTGATCGCCGATGCGAATCGTCCGCTGGCGCTGGCCGGCATCATGGGCGGCGAGGGCTCCGGGGTCAGCGCCGAGACCAGCGATATCCTGCTCGAGAGCGCTTTCTTCAGCCCCACCGCGATCATCGGCAAGGCGCGTGCCTATGGCCTGCATACCGACTCCTCGCACCGCTTCGAGCGCGGCGTCGATCCCCAGTTGCAGGCGCAGGCGATGCAGCGGGCCACCGCACTGCTGCTGGATATCGTCGGCGGCGAGGCGGGGCCGGTGGTGGAGGTCAGTGACGAGGAGAAGATCGAGGCGCGCCCGCAGATTCTGCTGCGCCATCAGCGCATTCAGCGTCTGCTTGGCATCGAGATTTCCACCGACGAGGTGGAGGATATCCTCAGCCGCCTAGAGATGCAGTTCTCCGTCGAAGAGGGGGGCTGGCTGGTTACTGCCCCCAGCTGTCGGTTTGATATCTCCATCGAGGCAGACCTGATCGAAGAGGTCGGGCGCATCTACGGTTATGCGCGCATCCCCACCCGGCGTGGTGCCTTTGGCATGGAGTTGCGTGGTCGAGCTGAGGCTGACTTCGATCTGCTGCGCGCTAAAGAGCTGCTGGTTTCACGGGATTATCAAGAGGTTATCACCTACTCTTTCATCAGCCCCGAGCTTCACAAGCAGCTCGATCCGGGGCGTGATGGGGTGCGTCTGGCGAATCCGATCTCGGCTGACATGTCGGTGATGCGCACTAGCCTTTGGCCGGGTCTGCTGCAGACCGCCCGCTACAATCTGTCGCGCCAGCAAGAGCGGGTACGCATCTTTGAGTCCGGTCTGCGCTTCCTCAAGAGCGCAAGCGAGATCGATCAGCGTCAGATGTTGGCGGGGCTGATCACCGGTCCGCAGTTATCGGAGCAGTGGGGCGGTGCAGCGCGTGCTGTCGATTTCTTCGATCTGAAGGCAGACCTGGAGGCGCTGTTTACCTTGACCGGGGCAGGGGCAGGATTTGCGTTCAGTGCTGCCGAGCACCCGGCGCTGCATCCAGGGCAGAGCGCCGCGATCGAGTTTGCTGGTCGGCAGATCGGTTGGATCGGTATGCTGCATCCTGCCCTGGAGCAGCAACTCGATCTGGATGGCAGTACCTATCTGTTCGAGGTCGAGCTGGAGGCGCTCAATGCGGGCCGCCTGCCGGCGTTTGCTCCGCTCTCCAAGTTTCCCTCGATCCGGCGCGACATTGCACTGCTGATGGATGCGGAAATCCCCTTCGACAGGGTTAAACGCTGCGTGCAAACGGCTGCCCCAGAAATTGTGAAGGACATCCGTCTTTTTGATGTCTATACTGGTGAGAAGGTAGATTCGGGGCGAAAAAGTCTCGCTTTGGGATTGATTTTACAGGAATCTTCCCACACTCTTACGGACGAGGAAGTGGATGCGGTGGTCGATGCTGTGCTCAAACGGTTAGCCGATGAGCTTGGCGCGAAGTTGAGAGAGTAGGGTATGTCACTGACCAAAGCTGATATGGCTGAAAGGCTCTTTGATGAGTTGGGCCTCAACAAACGTGAAGCCAAAGAGATGGTGGAGATGTTTTTTGAAGAGATCCGCCGTGCTCTTGAGGAAGGCAGTCAGGTGAAGCTCTCAGGCTTCGGAAATTTTGACCTGCGTGAGAAAAAGCAGCGTCCCGGTCGTAACCCAAAAACCGGAGAAGAGATCCCGATCTCCGCCCGCCGAGTGGTAACCTTCCGGCCGGGCCAGAAACTCAAGGCGCGAGTGGAAGCCTATGCTGGATCCCAACAGCAGTAACGTTGAACTGCCTGCGATCCCTGGCAAACGCTATTTCACCATCGGTGAAGTCAGCGATCTTTGCCAGGTGAAACCTCATGTGCTGCGCTATTGGGAGCAGGAGTTCCCCCAACTCAAACCAGTAAAACGGCGTGGAAACCGCCGCTATTATCAGCGCCACGATGTGCTGATGATCCGCCAGATCCGCAGCCTGCTCTACGAGCAGGGCTTCACGATCGGTGGCGCCCGACAGCAGATGTCAGGTGAGCATGCTAAGGATGACCACATCCAGAGTCAGCAGATCGTCAAGCAGTTGCGCATGGAACTTGAGGATCTACTTCAGATCCTCAAGAGGTAGTCTTTTACGATTGACAACAGCAGGGTAACTGCATAGTATTCCCCCTCCTTTGCGGAGCTGCTAATTTTCCCGCCAGATGGGAGGTGGATCCGCGGGGATCTGGAGCCAGGTCGATTGGCCTGTATCGCCAGAATCTCCGGGCGTAGCGCAGCTTGGTAGCGCACCACAATGGGGTTGTGGGGGTCGGATGTTCGAATCATCTCGCCCGGACCAGTTTTTTATAATACTTTCAGTGGGTTGCAGGGACGCAGCCAAGATAAAGAAAAGCGGTTGCGCAAACTTTGTGGCGCTGAGTTGGGAGCACGGCTCGATTTCCAACCGCCAGCATCTCCTTATCGTCCATTCATGCCCGTCCGATAGAGATTCGTGATGCTCTTGCGGGTGTGTTCTCGCAAGGTCTGAATCTGCTTCAGGCTCCATCTTTGTTTCTCCCGCAGGAACTCCTCGAAGCCTAGCAGTTCGTGAAATGCTGGCCTGGCGCTACACTGTCGAACGGGTCGGTGGCTTCTCTAGCTGCCATGAGGCCTTTGCTTATCTCCTTGCTCTTTCTGAGTCTCCAGGGTTTGTGATGGATGAGATAGGGGCAGGCGAGCGGGAGGCTTCGATGATCTCGGCATCAGCCCTCAGAGTAGGTTGATGTTCTTAGCGATCTTCATAACGCAGGGTTCTCGCAGCCCTCAGATTTAATGGCCGGGGGACGGTCGTTCAGAAAGAGCCAGAAAACATAACTCGAAGCTCTGTGTCATTCCCCAGTCCGAATCTGAAAAGCGCCAACTCTGGGAAGGTCGTCTCCGGCAGGCTTTGGTTTTTCTTATCCCGGGATTATGCTATTAAGAAATTAGGTTTATTAGTCCCATTTTGAGCAGACAGGACGGGCAGCAACAGTGTCGATCTATGCAGTGTTTCATATCTCGACCGAAGGGGTTGCTAAGAGGTGGGGAATACGCCAGCGTCAGGCTGTTGCAACATTTCTGGTCGCCGCCTCGCTGCTCTCCGCTTGCGCCACGGGCGATCCCGATCGGAATGCAAAATCCGGCGCTGCCATCGGCGCCATTGCCGGTGCGGTGGTTGGCCACCAGCTTGACGACAAGCACGGTAAAATTGTTGGTGCCGCGGTAGGTGCCTTTGCTGGAGCGATGGTCGGGGTTTATATGGACGAGCAGCAGCGTTCGTTCGAAAAGGAACTCGCCGAAGAGCGGGAGAAACAGGAACTCGCTATCCAGCGCTACGAAGACGATACTCTGAAATTGAACCTCAACAATGAGGTGTCATTCGCCTTCGACAGCGCGGCGATCAAACCAAGTTTTGAATCTACCCTGGAGAAGCTAGCCAGGATCCTGGTCAAATACAACCAGACCGTGGTGCATGTAGTGGGGCATGCAGATGATACGGGCACGGCGGAATATAATCAGCACTTGTCCGAGCGCCGGGCCGAAAATGTTGCCTATTTTCTTGAGGATCAGGGTGTGCCTGCTGCACGCATCCGGGTCGAGGGGCGGGGGAGATCGGAGCCACGGGCCTCTCATGAGACTGAGGGGGACCGCCAGCTCAACCGCCGGGTCGAGATCTACGTACGTCCCATAAAAAAAGGGCAGGAAGAACAGGCCTACGAGTCGCCGCGATATTGAGTGTAAGGGAATGCAGGAATCGGCTTGATGTTCCGATGGGCTCCTCGTTGCCGGGGGAGTCAAAACCGGTTTGGGCTAGCCACTAGGAAACTCTTGAGCGATAAACCGTGGTCTGTCCCCTATTGTCCTC
>Ga0256846_1000078_pt1 | contig 41786 bp, 32 predicted proteins | sample TevniametaG_FD_189098 | JGI IMG/M metagenome (GOLD analysis project Ga0256846, IMG submission 189098) | Tube worm associated microbial communities from hydrothermal vent at the East Pacific Rise, Pacific Ocean - Tevnia | ecosystem: Host-associated > Annelida > Integument > Unclassified ...
CCGGATGCAATTCCCTGAACAGATGATTTGTACGCATGAGCCGCACCGACAATAAACAAATTATTCCTTTTAGATTTTTTAGACTTAATTGTTGTGCTTACAATCCTTGCCATTTGCTCATTTCTGTCCAAAACGGAATCAAAATGTTCTTCAAGTTCTTTCTTGGTTTTAAACGAGTTGAACGGTCTCGGCTCATCAACCAATATGATATCTATTCTTTGTTTTTTAGGAAGTTTCTTATTTAATTTCCACAAATCAATAAGGAACTCATACATCCCTTTATCGTACCAACCGGAGATTTGTACATCTCTAAAAATATCTAAAATTATCTCCGTATCTAATTTTCGACTTGAGAAAAAACCATCTATTTTTTGCTGTTTATCGGAAGATAACTCCATAAATACGGTTCCTACACTTTTGCTGAAATTGTCCTCCTTGATAACGCTTTTTAACAGATCCCAAGAAGATTTCCTTCGATGAAGTTCTCCGTAAACAACAATTTTATATTTCTTTAAAGCATCAAGTAAAAAAACCTTCGGTTGTTTGCTTGAACTTTTTAAATAATTAACAAATAAATCAAGATTTTTGGGAACAGATTTTAAAATCTCAATTCTCTTATTGTAATCCGAAAAAACAGGGGCATTCTTTTTAAAACGTGTACGAGCATCGTTTAAGTCATTGCCAAGACCTTCACCGGCACCAAGCCATTTACCGTCTTCCAAGCTATAATAATAAATTATATACATCGGTTCAGCAACATATGGCGAAAGTACGGCTGCTACGGAATCTTTATAATATAGCACCTCTTTGATCTTTTTATTTAGGATGGATCTCTTTTTTTCATCGGCAACTTCAATATCAGCTGTATTTTCTTGAGGAAATGCTCCTCTGATTCGAAATGAATTAACCGACCTGTATTTGCTTTTTTTACCCTCGGATTGCAGATACTTAAAAGTAATAAATGATTTCAAAGGTGTACTTAAATCATATTGATTTTTATAATCTCTAAGGTTTTTATCAATTTTGATTATTCTTAATTCGGTTGTTTGCCCTTGAACATTAATAGTGATTAAATATACAAACAATACCAATACCGTAGCTATTATTTTTCTCATATTTTTTGTTTCTCCTTTTCAGAAGTTAAAAATCTAATCTGCCATACTGCTTATTTATATTCATCAGTGTAATAATTCAACAGCTTTTGCTATCAGCTTATCATTGTGTGTATCTTTATAGCTGTTATCATTTTTTACAATGATTTCCGGAGTTATGCCGACCTTAAAATATTGTTTGCCGTCAGGGTATTCCGTCCGGGAATTTGTCATGGTAAAATTCCAACCGTTTGAGAGATCCTTTTCAACAATGTTACCTGCCGCTCCGATAGAACGCGAACCGATATTAATAAGATTGGTTCTTTGAAGCATTGCCAAAAGAAACATCTCGCCCCCGCTTGCAGTCAGACCGTTCGATAACAAAACTATCCTTCCGGTTCTAAATCCAACTCCTTCGGGCTTAACATTCCACTCTTTTCTAACAAAAAAGTCTCCTTCGGGATAATATTCAATCATATATGTTGCTTCTTTATCAACAAATCGTTGAGCTATGTAGCGCGGAACATAGTTTGAACCACCGGCACTCGAACGCATATCAACAATCATTGATGTGATTTCTCTGTTATTCAATTCTTGAATTATATTATCGATTTCTTTCACACCATCTTCAATACCGAGTGAATTCGTCCCTCCGATATCACTGTTAAAAGCTCTGATGTAAATATACCCGATTTTAGGATTTGATGTGATGGTTCCATAGGTATAGTATAGAGTAGTTTTTATTATTGTAACTTCTGTAAACAAAGGTTTTATCTCTTCTAAAAAATCAAGTTTATATTCACGAACATTTGACAAATCGTAAATACTTTGGTCATTAAAATATAAATGAGGGTCCTTTAATTCATTAATAATACTCACCAATATGTTTGCCAAAGTAAGTTGGGTATCCGAAGCATTGATCTGCGATAAATATTTATGTTTAATCTCTTCCATTGTGAAAGGATGTGCATCACGATACGAATAATCATTTTCCAGATATTCACAAAACAGTTCAAAGTCACCCGTTGGTGAACTATCTACCTTTAAATCCATATCACAGGAAAAAAGAATGACTACAAGCAATAATATCCCGAATTTTTTCATTATCTTCATTCTCCTCAAAATTTATATGTTATCCCTATAGCATTATTAAACTCATAACCTTTTTTTAACAAAGGTTGTTTAATGTACTCATACGATAGGATGAAGTTGTAATAAATATCCATTTTATCCGAAACCGAATAAAATAATTTAAAAGAATTATCCACGTATAAAGTGTTAAACGGATGAGAAAACCTTGGCGTTTCAAATACTGATGCCAACATTCCCTTTTCCAGCTGTATCTCTTCCGTAACCAATTGCTGCCCGTTATTATGTGACCGCCATAAAATACCCAATAATGATATATCCAAATCATAACGAAGAGATAGGTTGGAATTGATTTTATATCGTATTGATGTTGCCAATCCTATTCCCAAATTAATATCCCAACCGTATCTTAGTTCGGAATCTTGCGGAAACCAAACATCTCCTCTGAAATTGACATTTCCCCCTGCATATACGGAAAGATTTTTTATCTCTATCGTTTTAATCCTTTTAAGATATCTAATTTTTAAATTTCCTGCAAAATCTTTAATAAAGTTTACGTTATTTCCCTTGGTTTTTAAAGTTCCGACCATAAAACCGCCTTCAATGCTAACAATTCTATTACTATTTGGATTTTCATAACCTAAATTAAAAAAGTGATTAAACCCGTTTTTTGCCAACCGAGAATATGTCCTATCCAATTTTAAATTGTACATCTGCCCGTAAGCAAAAAACAGATTTTTCGAGGAAACGGTATCGGTTCCAGTATTACTTTTTGAAATATCTTGTGCTGATATCCCGTAAAAATAGGGATTCATCATTAATAGTATAATAAAAATAGTTTTCATTTAATGTCTCTTCCTTTTTAAATTATTTATTATTGCTTTATGTTCTTTTGAAACTCTGTAACTTTCACGAGATTTTTGGATTGCTTTATTGTGTGTTTTATTATCTAATTTGTTATTCTTGAAAAAATTGATGGTTTCTTCCGGAAATTTTGCCATACACACAGATATAAGCCAAGCATTTCCCATATGCACATAGTATCCCCGATGATTAACCTTTTGTGATAATTCAAATATCATATTTAGGCTTTCCTTCTCTACGTAGTGGGCAAGCAGAATTACAAGTCCGGCACGGACAATAAATTCCTTATCGGATCTTAACCATCTTTTTACTACTTCCAAAACATCTTCTTTTTCCTTTGAGATTTTTTTATAATCAGAGATTGTTGAATCTATTTGAGCCCAATTATCCACTTTTTGCAAAAACTTTTCCGTTAAAGGCAATAACTCCATAAACGGTTTATCCATGTAAGAGAGAACCATCCCTTCCAACATTATCATTTCATATATATTTTTTTTCTTTAATTTAATAAACTCAACCCCTCCGCTTTTTGCTATCCGTTTTGCTATCTTTCTTAATGCCGGTAGTCGTACACCTAAAATCGTCTGTTTTGTCGGGATTATTTTTTTGTTGAATTTTTTATAATCTTCACTTGCTAAGCTTTTTAACTCTTTCGATATCACTATTTTTATATCCTTCATTAAGTTATTCTTTTATATTAAATCATGTAAAAAACTGACATATCACATATTTCTTCTGTACTTTCCTCCCACACCAAAAAGGGTATCGGTAATCTGACCTATGGAACAATACTTTGTAACTTCCATTAATGCCTCAAACAAATTTTTATTGTTTACAGCCGTATCCCTTAAAAGTGACATCATTTCATCGGCAATTTTCGAATTTCCTTTTTTTAATCGCTCAATGGTATTTATCTGATTTTCTTTCTCTTCTTCGGTCGCTCTGATAATCTCACCTGGAATTATAGTCGGAGAACCTGTACTTGAAAGAAATGTATTAACTCCCATAATAGGATATTCACCGCTATTTTTCATTTTCTCATAGTAAAGCGATTCTTCTTGAATTTTACTCCTCTGATAATTTCTCTCCATTGCACCGAGAACTCCCCCTCTCTCCGATATCCTTTCAAACTCCTCCAATACGGCTTTTTCTACCATATCTGTCAACTCTTCAATGATAAATGATCCCTGATTGGGGTTTTGATTCTTTGTAAGTCCGAATTCATGATTAATTATCATCTGAATTGCCATTGCTCTTCTCACCGATTCCTCTGTCGGTGTTGTTATTGCTTCATCGTACGCATTTGTATGAAGCGAATTACAATTATCATAAATTGCATAGATTGCCTGAAGCGTCGTTCGGATATCATTAAAATCAATTTCCTGTGAGTGAAGAGATCTCCCCGAAGTCTGAATATGATATTTAAGTTTCTGTGATCTTTCATCCCCTTTATACTTATATTTCATAGCTTTAGCCCAAATTCTTCGAGCCACACGACCTATCACTGCATATTCGGGATCTATTCCGTTTGAGAAGAAAAATGAAAGATTCGGTGCAAAATCATCAATTTTCATTCCTCGTGAAAGATAATACTCAACAAATGTGAATCCGTTTGATAATGTAAGAGCAAGTTGAGTTATCGGATTTGCACCCGCTTCAGCAATATGATAACCGGAGATTGATACCGAATAAAAATTTCGAATTTTATTTCGGGTAAAGTATTCCTGAACATCTCCCATTAACTTTAAGGAAAACTCCGTTGAGAAAATACAGGTATTCTGTGCTTGATCCTCTTTTAAAATATCTGCCTGAACCGTCCCTCTCACTTTAGTAATTGTATCGGTTTTTATTTTATTATAAACTTCGAGAGGAAGAATCCGGTCACCCGTAACTCCAAGAAGCATCAATCCCAATCCATCATTCCCTTCCGGTAGCTTACCGTTATAAATCGGTCTTTTAATACCTTTTTCTTTGTAAATTTTTTTAATTTTATCTTCAACATCTTTCTCTATTCCCTGATTTTTAATATATATTTCACACTCTTGATCAATTGCGGCATTCATAAAGTATCCTACCATTATTGCCGCAGGACCATTAATTGTCATTGAAACGGAGGTTTTCGGGTCAATAAGTCGAAATCCGGAATACAATTTTTTCATATCATCAAGACATGAAATTGATACTCCCGCATTACCTATCTTTCCATAAATATCAGGTCTCTTATCGGGGTCAGCCCCATAAAGTGTTACGGAATCAAAAGCCGTTGAAAGCCTGTTTGCAGGAAGTCCGTGTGAAAGATAATGAAATCTTCTGTTTGTTCTTTCCGGTCCCCCTTCACCTGCAAACATCCTTGTAGGATCTTCTCCCTCTCTTTTAAAAGGGAATACTCCGGCTGTAAATGGAAATTCTCCCGGAAAATTCTCTTGTAACACCCATAGCAAAATATCTCCCCAACTTCTGTATTTCGGTACGGATATTTTGGGAATTTTTAGTTTTGATAGGGTTTCCGTTTTTGTTTTTACTTTATGCTCTTTGCCTCTTACGAAATAAGAAAACGTATCTTTTTTATAGTTTTTAATCTTTTCATCCCAGGATTCAAGCACTTTTCTATTTTCCAAGTCCAGTTCCGATTCCTTTTGCTCCGATATCAATTTAAGTTGGTCAAAAAGAATGTTACCGTTATCCGAATCCCGATCAATGCTACTTAAAGTCTTACTAATCCCATAAAAAATATCTGCAATCCTGCTCTGCTCTTTTGCTTGCTCATCATAATTACGTATAGTCTCGGATATCTCCGCAAGATATCTGTTTCGATTCGGAGGAATTATATAGGAACGGTGCAGTTCTCCGTTCGGATCGGGATTTTCAAAATTATCCTCCGTTTTCATACCGATTTTCTCCATTATTGATACATATAAAACGTTCATTCCGGTATCATTAAATTTTGATGCTGTTGTCCCGAAGACCGGAAGATCTTCCTCCTCTCCTTCCCAAAAATTATGATTTCTCCTATACTGTTTCCTTACATCACGTAACGAATCAAGAGCCCCTCTCTTGTCAAATTTATTGATAACTATAATGTCTGCAAAATCAAGCATATCTATTTTTTCAAGCTGGGTTCCGGCACCATATTCAGGTGTCATGATATAAAGTGAAAGATTGGAAAACTCCGTAACCTCGGAATCCGACTGCCCGATTCCGGACGTTTCAAGAATTATCAGATCAAATGATGCAACTTTAAGAATATCCAACCCCTCTTTTATATGATCCGAAACGGCAACATTTGCCCTTCTTGTGGCAAGAGATCTCATATACACTCTGTTATTATTGATCGAATTCATCCTGATTCTGTCGCCAAGCAACGAACCCCCCGTCTTTCTTTTAGACGGATCTACCGAAATTATCCCTATTTTCTTTTTTGGGAAATCCGATAAAAATCTATTGATAAACTCATCAATAATTGAAGACTTTCCCGCACCTCCGGTTCCCGTTATTCCGAGTATCGGAATATCCTTTTTTTTTGCTTCTTCTCCGACAGCTTCAAGAATTCTTTTGGATTCATCGGGAAAATTTTCCGCTGCGGAAATCAATCTGGCAACCGATTTGTGATCACAGTTCCTTATATCTTCAATTCCAACATTGATGTTTTTCCCTACCGGAAAATCGGATTTTTTTATCAGATCTTCTATCATTCCCGAAAGTCCAAGAGACCTGCCGTCATCCGGTGAATATATTTTCTCAATTCCATAATCTTCCAACTCTTTAATTTCATCGGGGAGTATCACACCGCCGCCACCGGCAAATATTTTTATATGCCCCGATTTTTTCTCCTCCAAAAGGTCAAACATATATTTAAGAAATTCAATATGACCTCCCTGATACGAAGTTATTGCAATTGCTTGAACATCTTCTTGAACTGCACATGTAACAATTTCATCTACCGAACGGTTATGACCCAAATGGATAACCTCGCATCCATACGACTGCATGATTCGCCTCATTATGTTAATAGCCGCATCATGCCCGTCAAAAAGAGATGCTGCCGTTACAATTCTTACTTTATTCTTTAATTTATACGGCTGTTCAATTCTATTCATGTTTCCCTTGTCCTGAAAAATATATATACTATTTCAAAATATTTGCAGATATTACAATTCGCATAATTTCGGAAGTCCCCTCATAAATTTCCGTTATTTTTGCATCTCTTAAATATCTTTCTACATTAAACTCATCGGTATATCCGTACCCGCCATGAATTTGAACGGCTTTTGCAGCACAAAAAGATGCGGTTTCGGACGATTTTAATTTTGCCATTGCAGCTTCCTTTGTATATCTCAGCCCTTTATCTTTCATCATTGATGCACGGAAGGTTAATAACCATGCCGCCTCATATTCCGTATACATATCCGCTAACATCCACTGTATAGCTTGAAAACTTGCTATCGGTTTATCAAATTGCTCTCTCTCTTTTGCAAATTTTATCGATTCTTCAATGGAGGATCTTGCTATACCGAGAGCTTGTGAAGCAATTCCGAGCCTCCCTCCATCTAATGTTGTCAAAGCAATTTTAAACCCTTTTCCTTCATCACCAAGAATATTCTCTTTTGGAATCTCACAGTCTTCAAAAACAAGTTCCGCGGTTGAAGTTGCTTTAATACCAAGTTTATGTTCAAGTTTCCCAACTTTATATCCCGGAGTTCCCTTCTCGACAATAAATGCACTGATTCCTTTGGTTTTAGCCGACGGATCGGTTGATGCGAAAACAATACAAACATCCGCTTCCGCTCCATTTGTAATAAAATGTTTTGTTCCGTTCAGAACCCATTTATCACCGATTAATTTCGCTGTCGTTTTTGTTGCTCCTGCATCCGATCCGGCTCCAGGTTCCGTAAGTGCATGACAACCTATCCACTCTCCGGAACACATAAGAGGAAGATATTTTTTTTTTTGATCTTCGGTACCGAATCTAAAAATCGGATCAACCGAAAGTGACGAATGAGCCGATACAATAACTCCCGTTGAAGCACAAGCCTTTGAAATTTCCTCTATCGCAATCATATATGAGACAAAATCCATCCCCGCTCCCCCGTATTCAACCGGATATCCAATCCCCATTAATCCCAATTCTCCCGCTTTTTTTATTATATCCGCGGGAAAAATACCATTTTTTTCATTTTCAGATGCTTTTGGGGCAATTTCTTCTTTTGCAAACTTTGACACCATATCCCGCATCATATTTTGTTCTTCCGTAAGCAGATAATCCATAGAATCCTCCTTTTATGTAAAAGATTTGAAAATCAATTTAAAAAGTTCCAAAGGTATTTTATATAAACAATACAAATAAAAGTCAAACTTGATAAATGTTTATTGAGAAAAAATTTAAAAACTCCATTTATTCCCGACAAATGTTTTTTTTTTATTACAAATGTGGTAAAATATAAAAAATGTAAAATAAGGACTCCATAGAGATGAGCATAAAAGAAAATTATGAAATAATATTAAACAATTTGTACAGAATATGTGAAAGGACAAAATACAATCCGGATGATATAAAAATTTTAGGTGTCTGTAAAGGTCAACCCGTTGAAAAATTAATTGAGGCTTACGAATGCGGATTAAGATATTTCGGTGAAAATAAAACACAAGAAGCGGAAGAACATCAAGCTGTACTCGAACAAGAAGATATAAATTGGCACTTTATTGGCAAACTTCAAAAAAATAAAATTAACAAAGTATTAAAAAAATTTGATTTTATTGAATCGGTTGATAGCGTAAAATCATTAGAGCATATTCACAAGAGGGTTAGCAAAGAGACGGAAACTTTTATTGAAATCAACATTGGTGAAGAAAAAAACAAATCGGGTTTTACGATGGACGGACTGAAAAAAGCACTTAATTATATTTCAATGTTGAATAGAGTCAAGGTTGTCGGTTTGATGGCAATACCACCGTTTGATGAAGATCCTGAAATAATGCGACCCTATTTTTCAAAAATGAGGGAATTAAAAAACGAAATTAACAACATGAACTTAAAAAATTTTGATATAAAAGATCTTTCTATGGGAATGAGTAACGATTATGAAGTTGCTTTGGAAGAAGGAGCAACAATTATAAGAATCGGAACCGCCCTGTTCGGGAGAAGAAGTTTGTGATTTTTAACAATCTTCTTATCTCGTTTATAGAGTTGCTTCAATTAATCGTTCATGTTTATATTTTTATAGTGCTTATTAGATCGGTTATTTCTTGGGTTGGGAATATTCCTCCAAATAGACTTATCTATTTTTTAAGAAAAATAACCGATCCCGTATTCAGATTTGTTCATAAGTATTTTCCATTTGCAATAATAGGAAATATCGATATTTCTCCTATTTTAATTATATTTGTGCTGTATTTTATTAATAATTTACTATCACATTGGATTTTTGTAATAAAAGGAGGGTAATATGATTCTTACACCGCAAGATATTCAGGGGCAGGTTTTTAATAAAAAGATGAATGGATATGACAAGGATGAGGTTAAACATTTTTTAGTTCTTGTTTCGGAAGCTTTTGAAAATGAAATTATGGAAAAAGAGAAGATAAGAAAAAAATATGAAAAAGCAAAAGAAACATTGCTAAAATTTGAGAGGAGAGAAGATCTTCTCAGAGATACTCTCGTTTCCGCACACAGATTTTCCAAAGACATTAAGAAAAACTCCGAAAAAGAAGCCGAAATAGTAATAAAAGAATCTGAAATGAAAGGTGAAGAAATAGTCAACAATGCAATAGCAAGAGAAAAAAGCATTAAAAGCGAAATAAAGAATTTAAAATTTAAAAGAAAAGAGATTGAAAATGATCTGATAAACATGCTTAATTCTTTAAAAGAACTGATTGAGTCATATCATATCGAAGATGCCGATTTTGAAAAAATAGAATATATGAGCAAATAAAATAAAGAGGAGAGTAAATGAACAATAATCAGGAACAAAAACGGATAGCAATTGATAACGCTTTATCGCAAATTGAGAAACAATTCGGAAAGGGAGCAATCATGAAGCTTGGCAGCGATGAAAGAGTTAACGTTCCCGCTATTTCTTCCGGATGTCTCTCTCTGGATATTGCTTTGGGAGTCGGCGGATTCCCAAGAGGACGAGTCATTGAAATATACGGACCGGAAGCATCCGGAAAGACTACTCTTGCTCTTCAGGCAATAGCGGAAGCACAAAAAAACGGCGGACAAGCGGCTTTTATTGATGCTGAACACGCTCTTGATCCCGTTTATGCCGAAAAACTTGGTGTAAATACCGACGAACTTTATATTTCACAACCAGATTACGGAGAACAAGCTCTTGAGATTTCCGAAATACTTGTAAGGTCGGGAGGCGTTGATATTATTGTTGTTGACAGTGTAGCCGCACTTGTCCCCAAAGCTGAACTTGAAGGAGATATGGGAGACAGCCATATGGGTCTGCAAGCAAGATTAATGAGTCAGGCACTAAGAAAGCTGACTGCTATTGTTGCCAGGTCCAAAACAACATTTATTTTTCTAAATCAATTAAGAGAAAAAATCGGTATGTTTGTCGGTAATCCTGAAACAACCACAGGAGGGAAAGCCCTTAAATTTTACAGTTCCATTCGAATAGATATAAGAAAAATATTAACACTTAAATCGGGTAACGATATTGTGGGCGGAAGAACAAGAATAAAAATAGTTAAAAATAAAGTTGCCCCCCCTTTTAAAATAACCGAAGTGGATCTCCTTTTCGGAAAAGGAATTTCCAAGGAGAGTGACCTTATTGATATGTGTGTTAAAAATGAAGTTATTCAAAAGACAGGCTCATGGTACTCCTTCGGAGAGGAAAAACTCGGTCAAGGTAAAGAAGCGGTTAGAAAACTCATAGAAGAGGATAAAAACTTATTTAACTCTTTAAAAGCACAGCTATACAAAAAGCTTGGTATTGAAGACAAAATCCCCAAAGAGAAAAAAAAGGTTGAAAAAAGTTAAACTCCTTATACTGCTGATATTCGTTTTCTCTTTAAATTTTTTACCGAAATTTATTGTACGTTTCATAGATAAAAGTTCTTTATATAATCTATCAATAAATCTGATAATCGGAATATTTTTTGCTTTATTCATTTTTATTTTGATTTCCGGCAAACTTTACAAAAAAAATGAAAAATTTTTTTTATTCGTATTAAGTCAAGGAATAATTTTTTACTTTCTTTTTACTCAGCCTCGTCTTCTTGATAAAATTATCCTTACAGGTTTTTATTTTGCCGGAATATATTCGTCAAACAAAACCATAAGAAAAAAAGAGAATATGATACTTCTTCTTATTATTTTAATAGTTATTCTTTTTGAATTTTCAGGTTTTCTCTTTTTTGAAAGAAATTTTCTCTATCTAAATATCTTAAAATATTTTCTTATCGTAACAGCAGGACATACGTCCGGATATCTTTTTTTTAAAAGCTAATTGATTTTTTCTCTTTTAAACACTGTTTTGCCGTTCACAATCGTCTCTAAAACCTTTACTTCGGAAGAAATAAAACTCCAATCTGCTTTTTTAGAAAAAATATTTCCGCTAAGTATCACAATATCCGCATACTTCCCTTTTTCTATGGTTCCTGTCCTATTTTCATCCGAGACAGCATAAGAAGAACCGTAAGTATAGGCTCTTACAGCTTCGGTAATTCCTATTTTCTCTTCAACAAACCACCCTCCATATTCTTCACTTATTTTGCGAAAAACCGAAAAAGCTATCCCTATGAACGGATTTAAAGATTCACCGGGCCAACCGGAACCAAAAGCAACGGATAATCCTCTGTTCAACAATGTCCCGATTTTTATTGCATTTGTCGCTTTTCTTCCTCCGACATACTTTTCGATAAAGATTGATTTCTTAATAAAAGAATTCGGTCTTATTACCGGAATAACCGATAATTTTTTTAACCTGTCAATATCTTCATTAACAATAAAAGAAAAGTTTGATAATCTGTATCTCAATCCCCGAATTGATGACTTTCTCAATGAAAAATCAATTGCATTTAGCAAAAAATTGACTGCCCTGTCTCCTTCAGCATAAAAATCTCCGATAATATTATTTTTTTTATACAATTGAACAAGGTCTTCAATATCATTATTTTCCGACCTAATAAAACCATAATAATTCCTGTTTTTGTATTTTGAAAATAATGCTGATCCCAAAATATATAAATTTCCGTCAATATTTTTCGAAACCGATATTAATTTTACAAATGGTGTTAGTCTTTTAAATACGGTTTTGTTTATCAAATAGCTCCCGATATTTTTTGACGGAAGAATTATATTAAATCTGACATTAAGTTTATTTTCCGATTCAAGCTTTTTTAATATTTTTAAGAATTCAAGATTACCATGAGTTGTAAAACTCGTTATCCCGTAATTATTCGCATATTTAACCGCATCAATGATATCATTTTCGTTTAGATCTCCGGAGAAGCTTTCGTTAAAATCAAACCCTTTCAAAAGCTTCAATGCATTCCCACATATAATCCCTGTTGGAGAATTATCGGCAAACCTAAATATTTTTCCACCTTGAATACTACGAGTATCTTTTCCTATGTTACATGTTCGTAATACTTTAGAGTTTACCCACGCCGTATTTCCATCCGAACTGTAAATAACGATATGACTATCTGTGGAAATATTATCAAGATCATATTTATTGGGCAATTTTTTATTTCTATAGAAAAGGTGTTCGAAATTGTAACCAAAAACATCTTTCCTGTTTTTATTCTCTTTATTTTGTATCCTCAATCTATGAAGAATTGCACCCATGCTCTTTCCCTGAAAATTCATACCGGAATTAAGCAATTTGGCTCCGAGAGGAAAGTTTACATCTCCGTCATGAAATCCTGGTATTGCAGTTTTTCCTTTCAAATCATAAACAACGGCACCTTTTCTTGACCGGAACCATTTGGTTCCTCTGTTTGTGCCTGCATAAATAATTTTTCCATGTCGGAAAACTATTGCCTCTACAAAATTTCTTTTCACTCCGGTAAAAATATTTCCGTTAAAAAGAATTCTTATCCCCGATTGAACAGGATACTGAAGCAGGAAAATACAAATAATAGATAAACAAATTTTAAGTTTGATCTTATTCATGGCAAAAGTATTTTAACACCTAACAAATTTTTACCACGAAAAAGGAATTTTAACAAATTTTCTTAACGGCTATAGACTCTATTTCAATATCAACATCCATTGGAAGTTTGGCAACTTGTATAGCGGAGCGTGCAGGGTAAGGTTTGCTGAAATATTCTGAATAAATTGAATTGACAAGTGAAAAATCATCCATATTTTTTAAGAAAACCGTTACCTTGACAATATCGTTAAGCTTGCAATCGGCTTCGCTAAGAATATTTTCGATATTGCTAAAAATCTGCTTGGTTTGTTCTGAAATACCACCATTAACTAATTTTCCATCCTCCGGATTTATACCTATTTGTCCGGAAAGAAAAATAAATCCGTTTGATTCTATACTTTGTGAGTAAGGTCCCAATGCTTTCGGTGCCTTTTTTGATTCAATTAATTTTTTGCTCATTCCCCCTCCGTAAAAATATCTTTTTCTGTCAATACTTCTATTACCGGTATCTTCTTTTTTGCAATAATTATCAAAATAACACCTAAAATAAATCCACCTACATGAGCAAGCCAAGCAATCCCTCCTCCGGAAGAGTAAAAAAACTGAAATATGAACCAAAGTACCAGAAGAACTCCTGCCGGTATATCTATGAATGTTATAAAAATAAAAATAAATACCAAAGTTTTTATTTTAGCCTTATTGTAAAGAATAAGATACGCCCCCATCACACCGGATACCGCCCCGCTTGCACCAATTACAGGGACCAATGAATTCCAATTAAAAACGATATGGAATAATGCCGCTCCCGTTCCTACTGCAAAGTAAAAAAAAACAAATAATATTTTTCCGAGATAATCTTCTATATTATTCCCGAATATCCAGAGAAACAACATATTTCCGAGAAGATGCATTATTGATCCATGCATAAACATTGATGAAACAATACTAAGGATCGGAGAAATTGTCCTGTTCAATAAAACCGGATTTCCAAACATATCTCTCTCTACAAAAATTTTCACATTTTCCGAATGAGTTATTTCATGAGGTACCAAAGAATAGTAGGAAACAAAATGGTTAAGTCCGGCGGAGGCAATATAATTCTGATATATAAAAACAAGAACGTTTAAAACAATTATAGCTATCGTTACGTAAGCTACTTTTCTCGTAGGATTATAATCCTTAATCGGAAAGAACATTTGTATTTAAAAATTCGATAAATCCTTTTATTCTTTTTGAAACATTATCTTTTCCAAGAAAGTCAATTATCTCAAAAATTGACGGACTGACCGTGGTGTTTGTTAAAGCAAATCGAAGAGGATGAATAATGTCTCCCGATTTAACTTTCCTTTTCTCTACAATTTTTCTAAGGATAATTTCAACATTTGTTTTATTAAAATCTGTAATTAAATTTAATGAATTTTCTAATTCTTCCAAGTAACTAACGGTACTTTTCCTTTCAATCTTCAGTTTATTAAACTCTGTTTTATCATAATCAATAAAATTTGAAAGAAATATATCAAATTGAGGAATGAAATCATGAATTTTCTTCATCCTCGGCTTTACCATCTCAATAAGATCTTTTAATTTGCTAACCTCATACTTTTTATATTTTTTTTCAAACTCGTTATTTTTAAACAAAATTTCAAGTATTTTAATCGGATCTTTTCCCTTTATAGCTTTGGAATTTATGAAATTTAATTTATCATGATCAAAAATCGGGCTATTTTTCGAGATAGAAGTTAATTTAAAATCATCCGTTAACGTTTTTAGATCATAAATTTTTTTATGATCGGGAGGACTCCACGACAAATGAGAAAAATATGTGACCAACGCCTCGGGGAGATATCCTTTTTTTCTAAACTCCAGAATTGATGTTTCTCCGTGTCTTTTACTTAATTTTTTCCTGTCGGGTCCCATTATCAACGGAAGATGGGAATATCTTGGAGGTTTTTTCCCGATAGCAAGAAAAAGGAGTATTTGTTTAAAGGTGTTCGATAAATGGTCATCACCCCTTATCACATCGGAAATTTTCATAGATATATCGTCCGAGACAACCGATAACTGATATGTGGGAGAACCGTCTGATCTAAGCAAAATAAAATCTTCAATTTCACTGTTATTTATTTTTACTTCTTTGTGAATTCTGTCTTTAAACCTTGTTTCTCCTTGAGGAACCTTGAATCGAATAACATAAGGTATTTTGTTTTTCAAATTATCTTTAATTTCGTCGGAGGATAAATTTAAACAAGTTCTGTCATACATAAACGATACTACTTTTCCACCTTCCGATCTTCTGAGGTCTTCTTCCTCTTTACTACAAAAACATCTATAAGCTCTGTTTTCCGCTAACAATCTTTTTGCTATTTCAGTATGATTTTCCACGTTATCAGATTGGTACAACGGAGTTGAATCCGGAATAAGCCCCAACCACTCAAGTCCTTCAATAATCTCCATTGACATTTCGGAAGTTGATCTTTTTTTATCCGTATCTTCTATCCTTAATAAAAATTTGCCACCCTCTTTTTTTGCAAAAAGATAATTAAAAAGAGCTGTCCTTGCTCCACCTACATGAAGATGTCCGGTTGGAGAAGGTGCAAATCTAACTATAATATCCTTTTCACTCATCTTCCGTAACTCCGGTAGAACTGTCGTTAACCTTCACTTTTTCAAGAGATACCAACCTGTCGCCCTCTTTTAAATTTATGATCTTCAAGCCTTGAGTTGCTCTTCCCTGAGATCTGATCTGTGATGTACTGACTTTATTAACAACCCCTTTTTCAGATGAGAGTATTATTTCATCCGAATCTTCAAGAATTACAAGTCCTATCACTTTTCCGAGCCTTTCGTTAATTCTGATATTCAGAAGACCTTTTCCTCCGCGTGATTGGCACCGGTACAAATCAAGTCCTGATTTTTTTCCGATTCCGGATTCGGTTAAAGTCAAAATATACTTACCCGCATCATCAATCACTCCCGCTCCGACCAAGAAATCCTCCTCTTCCAATCTTATACCTATAACACCTCTCGCACCACGTCCCATCTCTCTTACCTGTTTTTCATCAAAACGGATAGCTTTTCCAAGATTCGAACCTAAAATAATATCATTATCGCCATTTGTTATGTGAGCTTCGAATAACAAATCATTCTCCGGAACATCCGCTGCTATTATCCCCGAAATACGTGGACGCGAAAATTTTGATAACCTGGTTTTCTTTACATAACCCTTTCTTGAAAACAACATCACATACTTGTCGGGAGAAAACTCTTTAACATTTATAACAGAGCAAACTTTTTCCTCGCTTCCTATTCCTATGATGCGGTTGATTGGTTTTCCCCTTCCTGTCGTATCTCCTTCCGGAAGATCATAAACCTTTTTCCAAAACATTCTCCCTTTTTCTGTAAAAACAAGTATATATTCATGAGCAGAAGCAACAAAAACTCTTCTAACCATATCCTTATCTTTAAGTCCGAATCCTTTTTTCCCCATCGTCCCGCGATTCTGTATTTTGTATGAGTCAAGAAGAGTTCTCTTTATATATCCTTCCTTTGTAAAAATTATTATATAATCCTCATCCTTTATAATATCTTCCATGTTTATTTCCGTTAATTCGGAATCAACAATCTCGGTTCTTCTTTCATCCTTAAATTTTGATACGGATTCAATCAGCTCGGTCTTTATCAGATTCAGGAGCTTTTCTTCATTTGATAGGATTTCTTTAAGATATTTGATAAGCTCCACCAACTCGTTATACTCATTTTCCAACTTTTCAACTTCAAGTCCGGTCAACCGATAAAGTTGCATTTCCAAAATTGCGTTAGCCTGAATTTCCGAAAGTTTGAATCTTAGCATTAACTCTTTTCTTGCCTCATCCCTGTTTTTTGAGCCTTTTATTATCTTAACAATCTCATCAAGGTTGGCAAGAGCTATTTTTAAACCTTCAATTATATGAATTCTTTTTTCAGCCTTATTCAGTTCGAATAAAGTTCTTCTTCTAATAATCTCCTTTCTGTGTCCCAGAAAATATTTAAAATAATTTTTAATATTAAATTGTTTCGGCTGTTGATTAACTATTGCTAAAAGATTTAACGAGAAAGTTGTTTGAAGTTGTGTGTATTTAAATAGGTTATTTAAAACCACTTCCGGAATATCATCCCTTTTTATCTCAATAACAATCCTCATTCCATCTCTGTCCGATTCATCTCGAAGATCTGAAATTCCCCCTATTTTTTTTGAGTTAACCAGCTTTGCAATTGTCTCCAACAATTTTGATTTGTTAGTTTGGTATGGAATTTCTGAAATTATTATTTTTTGCTTTCCCTTCTCATCCTCTTCAAACCCGGCTTTTCCTCTTACAATTACAGATCCTTTTCCCGTTCTATAAGCTTCGAGGATTGACTCTTTCCCGTAAATAATGCCACCGGTAGGAAAATCCGGTCCTTTTAATATAGACATTATCCGCTCAAAAGACATTTCCGGATCATCCATATATTCCATGAAGGCATTTGTTAAATCTTTAATATTGTGCGGCGGAATCGAAGTAGCCATTCCGACAGCAATTCCAGAACTTCCATTCAAAAGCAAATTCGGCAATTGAGACGGGAATACTTCTGGCTCTGTCATGGATCCGTCATAATTCGGAATGAAATTAACGGTATTTTTATCAAGATCTCTCAGTAATTCGTTTGTAATGCTTTCAAGTCTGACCTCGGTATACCTCTGTGCAGCAGGAGGATCGCCATCAATCGAACCGAAATTCCCCTGCCCGTCGACAAGAGGATACCGTAGAGAAAAATCTTGTGCCATTCTTACTAAAGTATCGTAAACGGCTTGGTCCCCATGCGGATGGTATTTACCTATAACATCTCCAACAATTCTCGCAGATTTTTTATAAGGTTTATTGTGGTGAGTTCCGGTCTGAGATAAAGAAAACAGTGTTCTCCTGTGAACAGGCTTTAAACCGTCACGTATGTCGGGAATTGCTCTTCCGATAATAACACTCATCGAATAGTCGAGATAAGATGTTTGCATCTCGTTCTCAATTGTTACTTCTTCTACATTTGAAAAATTTTTATTCTCATCTGTCATGATAAGTCCTTATATATCCAAATTTTTTACATTAATAGCGTTTTCCTCAATGAAAATCCGTCTTTTTGTCGAATCACTCCCCATAAGGATATCAAATATCGTTTCACTCTCAAAAAAATCATTTATTCCGACTTTTAGAAGAGTTCGGTTTTCGGGATTCATTGTTGTTTCCCATAATTGTCCGGGATTCATTTCACCAAGACCCTTATATCTCTGAATATATACCCCTTTTTTAACTTTCTCAAAAAGTACAGGTACAATATCCCTCTCTTTATTTATAGAGAATTTATCGGATCCTACAACAAAATTATAAGGGGGATTCGGAAAATTTTTAAGCTTTTCATAAGCTTCGTTTACACTTGCAAAGAGAGGTCCTGTCAAATACTGCCAATTTATTGTTTTTGACATCGCCACACCGTTTAACTCATATTTAATATCAATAGTATATGTGGAATATTCGGTATCATAACTGACCGATGCAACTTTACAGCAATCAATCTTTTTAATCTGTTCAGCTACTTCCATCGTTTTGCTCTCGTTTTTAAATGAATCTTCGTTTTTGATCAATTCAATAAGTTTTTGGGTAACAACTTTTGGCATCCCCCTCTTTTCTATTTTTTCAAGAAGAGTGTTTTTTTTCGAAAGAAGTTTTACAAACTCAATTAAATCAGTTCCTTCAAGATAATCGGTATCCGTTCCGTTTATGAACAATTTTACATCTTTCCCTATTTTTTTTAAAAGGTGATTTTCCAGATCTTTTTCCCGCTTCAAATAAATTCCGGTTTTTCCCGTTCTAAAAAGAAAGAGCGGAGGTTGAGCAAGATAAAGATAGCCATGCTCAATTAAAGGTCTCATGTGTCTGAAAAAAAATGTCATCAACAATGTACGGATATGTGAACCGTCGACATCAGCATCCGTCATGATAATAATTTTTTTGTATCTTATCTTCTCAATATCAAAATTTTCTGTTCCGATACCTACACCGAGTGCAGCTATGATGGTTTTTATCTCTTCATTTTCAAGCATTTTTGCCGTTGTTGATTTTTCAACATTGAGGATTTTACCTTTTAAGGGAAGTATTGCCTGAAATTTTCTATCTCTCCCTTGTTTGGCGGATCCCCCTGCCGAATCACCCTCAACTATATAGATTTCACTTTCATCCGGATCTTTTGATTGGCAATCAGCCAATTTTCCGGGAAGAGATGTACTTTCCAATAAACTGGTCTTTCTGATAAGATCTTTTGCTTTTCTTGAAGCCTCTCTTGCTTGTGCAGCTAAAATAACTCTTGTCAAAATACTCTTTGAAACGGAAATATTTTCTTCTAAGAATTCACTAAGTTTTTGATTTACAAAAGATTCAATAATTCCTTTTACTTCCGAGTTTCCAAGTTTTGCCTTTGTTTGACCCTCAAACTGAGGGTCTTTTATCTTTATAGAAATAACGCCTACAATTCCCTCTCTTACATCTTCACCCGAAAAACTTTCCTTAAAATCCTTCTTTAATTTGTTAGATTGAGCATAATAATTAATTGTTCTGGTTAAAGCCCCTTTAAAACCCGTAAGATGAGTTCCGCCCTCTATTGTATTAATATTATTTACAAATGAAAGTAACATTTCAGAATAAGAATTTATGTACTGAAAAGCAATTTCAATAATAACATCATCTTTTTCAGAAGAAAGATAAATTGGATTTTCGTGTACCTTATTTTTGTTTTTTGTTAAATATTCAATATATTCAACAATACCACCCTCATAAAAAAACTTCTCTTTTTTATCTGTCCTCTCATCCTTGAGGCTTATCGATAAACCTTTGTTAAGGAATGCAAGTTCTTTTAACCTTTTTGACAGAATATTATAATCATATTCCGTAGTCTCAAAAATATTTTCATCCGGCCAAAATGTTATTTTTGTTCCCCTCTTGTTTGTCTTTCCCAACTTTTGAAATTCCGTTTCCGGATTTCCGCATTGATACTTCTGAAAATATGTATTTCCATCTCTTTTAATTTCAAGCTCAAGCTTTGAAGAAAGGGCATTAACAACAGAAACACCAACTCCATGGAGACCACCGGAAACTTTGTATGTGTCGTTATCGAATTTACCACCTGCATGGAGTATTGTCATTACTATCTCTGCAGCCGATTTATTCTCATCTTTGTGAAGATCAACCGGAATTCCTCTTCCGTTATCTATGACCGAAACAGAGTTATCGAAATGTATTATTACCTCAATTGAATCACAGTAACCCGCCATTGCTTCATCAACAGAATTATCAACCACTTCATAGACTAAATGGTGGAGTCCGGAAGACCCTGTACTCCCGATATACATAGCGGGTCGCATCCTGACTGCTTCGAGACCTTCGAGAATTTTGATGTTTTCAGCTGTATAATTATTTCCGTTTTCTTTAGATGATTCGATCGTCAATTTACTCTCCTGTAAAAGGTTACTAATCCGCAGAAATATGTAAACACAAAACTTGTTAAATTATGATAATTATAACTTAAAACTCAATATTAGTAAAGGAACCCGACTTTATGGAAAATTTCAAAAGATGATTGTTAACGCGGATTTTTTAACTCTATAATATTATCAAAATCTTTATTTTTTCTTACCGATGTTGCAATTATTTGCATATCCGGATATTTCTCCATCAACATGGCTTTGTTTGATTCATCCATGGCAATATCATAGTCGTCAATTAAAAATACAGGATACTCTTTTCTTACGGATAAAAATAACTCTATGTATGCAAGATAGATAAACAACAGATTAAGTTTCTTTTCTCCTGATGAAAACATCCTTAAAGGTCTTTTATTCAGATAAATTTCGTATTTATCAAGATGAGAACCGATGAGAGTATTTTTATATAGAATCTCTTTTTCTAAAAGTTCATCTAATGAATTGTTGACAATACCGATATTAAAATCGTTATCATCGGTAAATTCTTTTGTAGACGGACTATATTTTACTTCTATACCTTTATGATAGTTTTTTTTCAAAAAATCGTTAATCTCTTTTACAAAGCCAAATCTTCTCTTCGTTATATTAAGAATGTACTCTGCCAATAATTTATTCCAACCTATTAAATGTTGTTTTTCCGGATTGTGTTTTAAAAGAAATGATTTATTTTTTATTATTTTTTTATATTGGATTAATTCATCCGAATAAAAACTATGTACCCCAAATATTAATTTATCAAATAATCGCCTCAAGTTAGATTTGCTCGCAATAAGCTGAACATAATCATTTGATGAAAAAAACAGAGGAAAAAAACTCTCTCCGATTCCGGAAATTGTGGTTTTCTCTTCGTCAAGGAATAATGAAAATTTATTGTTCATTACCGCACTTATGTTAAACTTCAATCCTGATCTTATTAACGAAGAATCTATAAAAAATCGATCCGAGTCAAAACTTAACAATTCTTTTTTTTTTACGGATAAGAACGAGCGACCGAATCCAAGAACATATATCGCCTCTATAATAGATGTCTTTCCCGAACCATTCGACCCGTAAATTAAGTTTTTTTTATTTATGAACCGATAACTCTCCGATCCTTTGATATTACGAAATCCCGAAATTTTTATACTTTCTATGTACAAATTATATATTCAGAGGCATTACAACATAAATAAATTTTCCCTCTTTTGAAGGAGTTGACGGTTCAAAAACAAAAGAACTTTCCGTATTATTCATTTTAATATTAATTTTTTCAGAATTAATATGTGATAAAAAATCTAAAATAAAGTTGGCATTAAATGCAACACTGATAGGAGATCCTTCATATTCTATCTCAATCTCATCATGAGCTTCACCTTTTTCCAAAGAAGTCCTTTCAAGAACAAGTTTTCCTTTTTCAAATTTAAAAATAACCCCGTTGTTTCTGCTTTTAAATATTAAAATTCTTTTAAGAGTGGCAATAAGTTCGTTGCTGTTAATAGTTGCTTTGTTTTCCGTATCATCAGGAATCACGGTTTTATAATTTGGGAATTTCTGATCAATTATTCGGGAAGACAACACCCTGTTTTGATACCTAAAAAAAAGATTATTCTTATCGTATGTAAAATCAATACTTCCGCTATCTCCGATTTTTAAAAGTTCAAGGAGGGATTTTCTGGAAATAATAAAACTTTCAACTTCCTCATTTTCAGATTCATAATCAAAGTATGTATAAGACAACCTGTGTCCGTCGGTAGCTGCCATCTCTATCAAGTCTTTTGATATGGTAAGTAGTGCTCCGCCAAGATTAAATTTCATTTCCGGAGAAATAATAAAATAACTTCTGTTAATCACAAAAGCTAACTTTTTCACATCCAAAGTTATAGGTTTTTCAAAATATCCCACAGGTAATTTGGGATAATCGGAAGATTGGAGCCCCATTAACTTATATTTACTAGTCTTTTTTTCATTGGAAATGCTTATTTTAAGATCGTTATTTTCAGATATTTCAATGTTTCCTTCAGGCATTTTTGATATCAGATCATAAAAATCCCGCCCGTTTACAGTAAAAGTACCGGGTTCCTCTACCTTAACCTGAATTTTTGAAGATAATCCTATCTCAAGATCGGTAGCTACAAGTTCAAGTTCTCCCGTATCAAGTGCTGTTAGTTTTATATTTTGTAGTATGTCGATAAGAGTCTTTTTTTCAAAAACTCCCTGAAATAGTTTTAATTCATTAGAAAAAAAGTTTTTTTCCACAAAAATTCTCATTTTCACCTACCTTTATTTTATATATATAATAACATAATGATTATGTAAAAATAAATAAGTACGATAAAAAGTTAAAAAAGTAAAAATAATTATGTATATAGGATGTTTTAACGGTTGAAAAAAATGTTTAAAAAAAATGAGAATTGTTAAAATATCTTAATTTTTGAAAAAAGCGATATATGAGTTAACTTTTTTCAACAATTCACTGTCTTTAGCTAACATGTTTTTAACTTTCTTTATTGAGTATATTACGGTTGAATGATCTTTCCCGCCGAACCTTGATCCTATTTCCACATACGAACTATTTGTGATTACTTTAGACAAATACATTGCTATCTGGCGAGGAAGTACGATTTTTTTTGAGTTATTCTTAGAAGTTATGTCAGAAGTTTTTATATCGTATTTTTTTGCTACGTATTCTTGAATATTTTTTATTGTTGTTTTTTTATGTCCTGAGGTTATATAAGGTTTAATAGCTTCCTTGGCAAAATCAAGAGTCAGGACAACTCCGCTCTTATTTGAAAACGTGAGATCTGCTACTCCGATTAATCTGTTTAATGCACCTTCAAGTTTTCTAATATTCTCTTTTATTGAAGAGGCAAGAAAATATTGAACATCTTCCGGAATTTCAAAATTATTACCGTTGGATATTTTTTTGTCGGCAATTTTGTTTTTTAGAATTGCAATTCTGTCTTCAAGACTGTAAGGAAGAATATCCACAATTCCCCCCATCTCGAATCTGGATTTTATCCTATCCTCAAGGTCAGGTATATAATCTGGGTGCTTATCGGAACATATCACAATCTGTTTTTCCATCTGAATCAATTTATTGAAAATATTATAAAACTGTTCTCTTGTTCCTCCCCATTTTGTTATAAACTGAATATCGTCAATAAGTAAAACATCAATGGATGTGTATTTTTTTATTATTTGAGTACCCTGTTTTTGGCGGGTATATTCGACATATTCATTCATAAAATCACTTGAAGTGGTATAAACGACACTCAAACGTCTGTTTGCATTTTTTATTTTATTTCCAATTGCTTGTATCAGGTGTGTTTTCCCCAAACCAACATCACTGTATATGTAAAGAGGATTGTATGATTTGCCGGGAAATTCCGATACGTTATATGCGAAAGAGTGTGCCATTCTGTTTGAGTTTGTTTGTGTGAAAGTTTCAAATGTGTACTTATTTAAAAGATTTGAGTTGAATATTTTACTATTAGCTTTGGGTTCCAATTCCAAAATATTTTCTTTTTCATCAAACAACGGGACTATTTTTATCGTTATTTTTAAGCTTTTTTCAATAGAAGAGTTTATTTTAGGAAGGATATTGTTTTTTATCCAAACCATTTTATTCTTTTCTGGTGATCCGAGAAATACAATATTTTTATTTTGACCGATGTATTCAAGGGGAAAGATATACTTTTCAAAAGTAGGTATGTCTAAGATTTCTTTAATTTGAGATTTTATTATTTCAAATGTAATCATTTTTCCACAGTTTTTTTCACAATTGTGGAAAATATTTCCCAAAATCGTGAGAATTTACTGTTCAATATTAATTAAATTGCAATGTGGTGTCAATAAAAAAAAATATTTTATCCGAGATAAGTGAAAAACAGATTGTTAAACAAACCTGAAGTGAAGTTTATTAATGAAAAATATGTTTTTGCATTTGACTCAAATAGAGTGATATAATCCGAAAAGGGTATTTGGAGTGAAGAAAAGAATATTAAAAATTTTTATTGTGATAATTATACTTGTTATACTCCTATCTCCTTTTCTTCTTGTTTTGGACTTTGACAGATTTTTACCGTTTGTGTTGTTTGTTTGGGTACTATCCGTTTCATATTTTTTGTTTATAAAAATAAAAAGTTAATTCTTTTTGTTGAAAAATGGAGAAAATTTGGATTTATCGGAAAAAGCGAAAAATGCGGTTGAACACTATATAGGTGAATTAAAAACGTATAGCAAAAAAATAAATGTGATATCAAAAAATATAACAATAGAACAGATTAGAACACTAATAGACGAAACAATGATGTTGGAAAAATACATACTTGAAAACGAAATTATTGATGTGGGAAGTGGAAACGGAATACTAGGAATTCCCATTGCCATAATTAATCCTTTAAAAAGAGTTATTTTGGTTGAACCCAGAAAAAAAAAGAGTGAATTTTTAATGTATATTTCGAAAGAACTCAAGATGAATAACCTTGTTGTAAAAAAATCCGGAATAGAGGAGTTTGTAAAAAACAGGAAAGTAAAATTACAGACAATGGTCGCAAGAGGATTTCCTAATAATGACAAGCTTGTTTTTTACGTAGAAAACGGGATTGCAAAAGAGTTGTTACTGATAACATCAATATCTAAAATAAAAAAAAGAGGTAAAAAGATAGAAAAGTTAATACAAAATATCTATAATGTACCCTTTCGGGACAATCTGAAAATAATTCACACAAGAAATGTTTCACGTGAAACATAGAGGAAAAATGGGAAAAATAATAACAATTGCAAATCAAAAAGGCGGGGTTGGAAAAACAACTACCGCAATCAATCTCGGAGCATCACTTGCTATAGCGGAAAAAAGGATACTGCTGATAGATTTGGATCCACAAGCAAACTCAACAACGGGAATGGGGCTTGACAGGACTGCCATTGATAAAGATATTTATACGGTTTTGAGTGAGAAATGTAATGTGTCCGATTCGATTTTAGATACGGAATTATCTTTTTTTAAAATAATTCCTTCATCAAGAAATCTTGCAAGGTTTGAGCTGGAGGTTTCGGAATTGGAGGGAAACCATCTTTATCTGAAAAAATCTCTTGATGAGATAAAAGATCGGTTTGATTTTATTATTATCGATTCACCACCGTCTCTCGGACTTTTGACGATTAATTCTTTAACGGCTTGTGATTCGGTACTTATTCCGATTCAGTCGGAATATTATGCCTTGGAAGGACTTTCCGACTTAAATGATACCATTGAGAGAATAAAAGAGAGTTTTAATAAATCACTCGAAATAGAGGGGATACTGATAACAATGTTTGATGAGAGGACAAATTTATCAAAGCAAGTGGAAGAAGAGATAAGAAGTTTTTTTAAGTCCAAAGTGTATAAGTCTATAATTCCAAGAAACGTAAGGCTTTCGGAAGCTCCCAGTTTTGGGAAACCGATTCAGTTATATGAAATTAAATCCGCCGGTTCCAAAGCATATATGGCACTGGCAAGGGAGATGTTAAGCGAATGAAGAGAAGAGTGTTGGGGAAAGGGCTTGAAGCTATTATTGCAAATAAACCCAATCTGAATGAAAACGGAGATTACATTGAGGTTGATATAGACAGTATTTATCCAAACCCATATCAACCGAGAAAGAAATTTAGGAAGGACAAGATAGTGGAGTTGGCAAAATCGCTTGAAGAGAGTGGAATGATACAGCCTATTGTCCTTTATCGTGATAATAATAAATATTTTTTGCTTGTCGGTGAACGTCGTTGGAGATCGGCACAATATCTTAAATGGGAAAAAGTTCCGGCAATTATTAAAGACATAACTCCCGATGAAGTTATGGTCGCGGCATTGGTTGAAAATGTTCAGCGTGAAGATCTTAATGCCGTTGAAATTGCAGAAGGGATAAACCTGATTATTAAAAAGCATAAAATCAATCAGGAAGAGGCGGCTTCCAAGGTTGGTATGAGTAGAACCACCGTGACTAACTATCTCAGATTATTAAAATTACCGGAAGCGGTTAAACAGAGTATTATTTCGGGTGATATAAGCCAGGGACACGCGAGAGCTCTTCTCGGGTTGGATGATGAGGATAGAATTATTGATCTTCTGTCAATGATTCTTAAAGGGGATCTTTCTGTCAGAGATACGGAAAAATTAGTGAAAAACTCGAATGAAAATATAGTAAATAAAGAAAAAAATTCGGAAATATTTATAGATCCGGATCTGGTAAAGGCGGAGGAAAAATTGGCAAAGATATTTTCTTCAAAAGTAAATTTGGTCTATAAAAAAAACGGAAGCGGAAAAATATCGGTTTTTTTTAATAACCTTGAAGAATATGAAAGGATTTATAATTTAATAACCAAGGAGTAACAATGCAAAGGAATGAAACGATTGGAAGGGTAAATGGTTTTGTTGATCGTGATACCGAGTTTTCGGGAGAAATAAAGTTCAACGATTCTTTTAGGATAGATGGGAAATTCAGCGGGAAGATATTGTCGGGAAATACATTAATTATCGGTGAGGGTGGAGAAGTTGAAGCTCAAGTGGATGTAGCTAATATTTCCGTTAATGGAGTTATTAAGGGGAAATTAAAAGCGAGCGAAAAGATAGAAATATTTTCTCTCGGAAGGGTTACCGGTGAAATAATCACACCTAAGCTTATAATTGAGGACGGAGCCTTTTTTCAAGGATCGTGTCAAATGGAGTTAAAAGCTATTACGGCAAAATCAAAAGTGACGGAAGAAAAACCTAACAAGAATTAAAAAACTAATGAATATCGGAGCGATAATACCGGTTAGATATTATTCATCAAGGTTTCCAGGGAAACCTCTTGTGAAGATTTCAGGGATTTCTATGATTGAACGGGTGTACAAACAGGTTCAAAAATCGGGAAGATTTGAAAAAATACTTGTTGCAACGGATGATCTCAGAATAGCAAATGAGGTAAAAAGATTTGGAGGTACAGCTGTAATTACGTCTAAAGATTGTACTTCCGGTACGCAAAGAGTTTGGGAAGTTTTAAAGGATAGCAATTTTGATTCCGTAATAAATATACAAGGGGATGAACCTTTAATATCGGAGTTACTAATATCCGCAGTGTATGACAGGTTAAGCACAGGCAAAGATTCCGTTGTAACGGCAGCCTTTTTTAATGAATCTTATGATGAGTATAAATCGGTAAATATTGTAAAATCCGTCTTTGATAAAAACGGTAAAGCAAATTATTTTTCAAGATCACCGATACCATATTGTGACTCTTCCAAATTTAAAGGTTTTTATCAACATGTCGGGATATACGGATATACGAGAGAAGCACTCTCTCTCTTTGTAGAGTTATCTCCATCACGAGTTGAGCTCGAAGAAAAGCTTGAGCAGTTGAGATTTTTAGATTACGGAATTGATATTCATATATTAAGAACGGAATATAGGTCTATCGGTGTTGATATTCCAAGTGATGTTTATAAGATTGAGAAAATTATAGGGGAATAAATTTGAAAACTAAGTATATTTTTGTAACGGGCGGAGTTTTATCTTCATTGGGGAAAGGTATTGCAGCAGCTTCAATCGGAAATATTTTGGAATCTTACGGGTATTCAATAACGATTGTTAAACTTGATCCCTATTTGAATGTTGATCCCGGAACTATGAGTCCTCTTCAGCACGGGGAGGTTTTTGTTACGGACGACGGAGCGGAAACGGATCTTGATTTAGGTCATTACGAAAGGTTTACTAAATCGGTTACTTCTCAAAAGAATAATTGGACAGCAGGAAAGATTTATTATAATGTCATTGAAAAAGAGAGGAAAGGTGCATATCTTGGCAAAACCGTTCAGGTAATTCCTCACGTTACTGATGAGATTAAAGATTCGATATCTTTATTGGACGGAGAATACGATATAATAATTATTGAAATCGGTGGTACGGTCGGAGATATTGAGAGTCTTCCGTTTCTTGAAGCAATAAGGCAGTTGGGGCTTGAGTATGATGAATCGGATACGCTTTTCATACACCTGACTTTGGTCCCGTTCATTAAAACAGCCGGAGAATTAAAAACAAAGCCAACCCAACATAGTGTGAAAGCGTTGAGAGAGATTGGTATTCAACCGGATATATTATTGTGCAGAACGGAAATACCGATACCCGATGAAATAAAAAAGAAAATAGCACTTTTTACCAATGTGAAATATGAAGATGTTGTCAGTGCAAATGATGTTGATAATATTTATAGGATTCCACTTATTTTCAAAGAGGAGGGAATGGGAGATCTTCTCTTAAAAAAACTTAATCTTAAGATGAGGAAGGACGATTCGTACTCTTGGAAAAAGTGGGTAGATAAAATTACAAATCTTAAAGACGAGGTTACCGTTAGCATCGTTGGAAAGTATGTAAGTCTCGGTGATTCATATAAAAGTTTGTTTGAAGCTCTGTTTCACGGAGGAGTTGAGAATAATGTTAAAGTAAAGTTGAATCTTATCGAATCGGACGAATTGTTAAATGATGACCTTAATGAAAGATTTAAAAATTCCAACGCTATTCTTGTTCCGGGGGGATTCGGTATCAGAGGTATTGACGGAATGATAAAAGCAATAACATATTCAAGGATTAACAAAATACCTTATTTCGGAATTTGTCTCGGAATGCAGACGGCTTCGGTAGAATTTGTAAGAAATATTGCCGGAATAAAGAATGCTCATTCAACCGAATTTGATAAATCTACAAATCAGCGAGTATTTTTGAAACTAAAAGAACTGGTAGGTATTGAAACAATGGGTCACAATATGAGACTCGGACAATTTTCATGCAAATTGAAAGAAGGTACTTTGGCACGGGACATTTATAAGAGTGAGATAATAAGTGAACGTCATAGGCACAGATATGAATTCAATCCGGAATTTGAGGATATTCTCGAATCGAACGGAATGGTAATCTCAGGAAAAAATGAGGAGAGAAATCTTGTTGAAATGATAGAGTTAGCCGGTCATCCATGGTTTATCGGATGTCAATTTCATCCCGAACTAAAGTCCAGACCGATGGATCCCCATCCGCTCTTTATCTCTTTTATAGAAGCTGCAAAGAAATTTAAAAAAGAACAAAGTTAATATTTTTTACATTTTTATGCTTTAGAGATAACAAGTTCCCACTCTTCTTCATCTGTGTTTTCAATCAAGCTGTAAATTTTCCCTCCTTCGATGTAATAAGGAGAATCTTTGATAATATTTAAAATTCCGATTGAAATGATCTTTTTGTCGAGTATTTTTCCGTTATGCTTATCCAGAATGTAAAACTCGTATCCTTGAGGTGTTTTTTTATAGGTTTGTACATATATTTTGTTACCGGTTACAAAAAAATTCTTTATTGCAGGATATTGATCCGCAATATCTAACATTGTTCTGATTCTTTCCCAAAACTTACTAAATCTTGATTCATTCTTGTAGTAACTCTTTATTTTGGATTTTTGTGTGCTTGAAACCTTTATGAGATTATAATTAATTTTTATAGGATTAAGCTTTTTCCCTTCACTATCATATTTATCTATTAAAAATTCTTTTGTGTTGTTTAGGAAAATTTCGTTTTTACATGTTCTCATGTTAAATACATTATTTTCAAAATAGATTTTAAAAAATCTTCCTCTTTCGAATTTTTTCTCGGGTTTGCCAGCTACCTCGCTTTTTTTCTTAAAAGATTTATCATATATGGAGATAGATTCCGTTCTTGAGCGATTACTCCCAATTTTAAAACTACGTGCAACGAAATTACTTCCGACCGGAAGCATTCCTCTGATAAATCCTCCGGATAATCTTTTCTCTCTAATAAATTTCCCTTCTTTTGTAAAAAACATAACCTTGGATCTATTGTGAATGAAAATATCATTACCTACTGTGTTGATAGAGAATGAAACGTTTCCTCTTCTTGATCCGTTGATTTCACCGGGACCTTCCCCCTTTTTGCCGAATTTGCCTAAATATTTGATATCATTTTTTGAATACATGTAAATTGTTGCACCCTCGGTGATATATACTCTGTCTTTACTTACAAAAATTGAATCCGGTTTTAGAACATTATCCAACGGATAAGATTCGGATTTCAAAATTTGAGAACCTAAAATCAATAAAACTAAAATAAATACAATTTTTTTCATGCAACCCTCCGTAAAACTTAATTTAAATCAATCTTAAAATAGTTTTACATTTATAACATGGGAAAGTTAAAAATCTTGCAAAGTTATATTGATTTAATTGCATATAACTCTTATAATGCTGATCTGTTTTTCGAGGTGATAAATGGGAGAAAGATTAATAAAATTGAAGCAGATGTGGTGGGCTTGGATTGTTATAACTATCGGAGCAATAATTTCAGCTTTCGGATATGTTGTTTTTATACTTCCAATGGATATGGTTGAGGGCGGAGTTACCGGAATAGGGATAATAATAAAGCATATTACCGGATTACCGATCGTCGGATTATCGTCTCTTGTGATTACCGGAATTGTATTTATTTTCGCATTCAGGATTTTGGGGAAACGATTCGGTGCAAAATCCATATATGCGGCTATCTTAATGAACGTTCTTATTGATCTTTTTTCGGTTTTAAAGGTGAATCTTAATCTTGAGAGCGGTGATGTTCTGCTCGCGGCATTTTATGGCGGAGCTTCAGTCGGATTGGGTTTGGGACTGATTTACTTTTCCGGCGCATCAACGGGAGGAGCTGATGCGATCGGTCAGATACTGTGGAAGTTAAGGAAGATCTCAATGGGAAGGACTCTTATTGTAATTGATATATTTGTTTTAAGTTCTGCTGCCGCAATATTTATTCCTATAAAGAACCTAATGTATTCCATGATATTCATATATATTGAAATTAAGGTCATAGATATGGTTTTGAACGGATTGCGAGCAAATCAGAGGATTATGATCGTTACGGATTTTCCCGATAAAATGAAAAAAGCTATTTTCACCAAACTTAGTCGTGGGCTCACTATTTTTAAAGGAGTGGGCGGATATACCGACAAAGAGAGGTATATGTTGACTTCGGTACTTCCTAAAAAGAATATTCCCGATATAAGGAGAATTATCGGTAAGGTTGATAAAAAATCCTTTGTCATAATTCAAGATATTCATCAGGTTTACGGTGAAGGGTTTGAAAAATTACCGGAGAAGATCGAAAAAGTAAAAAAACCAAGAATAGGTAAAAAAAAGCGAATTAAAAAAGTTCGAAATTAACGGAATTATTCTTCAAATAATCCATTTGAAATTTGACAAAAATTTGCAAATAATATATACTGCTCCAAGAATCGCGGGGTGGAGCAGTCTGGTAGCTCGTTGGGCTCATAACCCAAAGGTCGTAGGTTCAAATCCTACCCCCGCTACCAATTTTCAATATTAAACCAAATCAATTGTTGTAAGTATACAATTGTTTTCCTGTATACACTTGCTTTAATAGCAAGTTAATTCCGCGAATCATATGCTATCTTTTGAAAATTTTGTTATAGTTTATTATCTCATATTCAATATAGCTGTCACTTTCCGATCCTTCGGAGATTACAAATAGTTTTTTTCCGACAAATCTTGATGAATAAAATGAAATGTTCTCAGGATACTCTAACATGTATATAAATCTTCCGTTATTGTCGAAGATATCCAATTCTTTAGCAGTACTTCCTTTAATCACGGAAATGAGGAGATAATTTTCGGGGAGGCTCTTTATTCCCGATATTACACAAAATTTCGGAGGAAGATTTTTCCCTATGATTTTTTTCTGCCAATCATTTATGTGCTGGAAATCTTTAACTATTTTTTTCTTATCATCATCATTAATTTCGATCTTTTTAAATTTTCTCTCAATTATGTATTTTAATTTTCCATCAAGTTTTTTTACGAATATTTTGTATTCATTTGAAAGATTGATGTAGATAAGTTTCTTGTTTACATTGTAAGCTGTTTTTATATCTTTTGTAATGCGAGGTGAATAAAATGAAAAAACAAAATCCTTTTTTTTAATTGTAGTGCTTCCGGAATCTTTGGCTTTGAACAAAGTTGTAAGGACATTTTCATCACTATCAATCAATGCGTTAATTCTAACTCTAAAACGGGATTTTTTATCTTCCGTCTCTTTATTAAAAATTACGATAAATTGTTTTTCCCCTGCAATCACAACAGGATAATAGTATTTTTTTACTTTCTTTTCTTCAATGAATTTGCCGTCGATATCAAAGGTAGAAAATTTTCTTCCACCCCATACGATTACTTTATCCTCAAATACTTTAAAATTTTTGATAAACGAAAATTCTCCCGGTCCCTCCCCTTTTCTTCCGAAGCTTAACAGGAATTTTCCTTGACGGTCAAATTTTAATATTTTGCTGTTTCTATAATCGTTTATGTATATACATCCGTTCTTATCTTTGTCGAAACTTCCAAAACCGGGTGGGTTCTTATCATCAACTTCCGTGGCATTAATCGTGAAAAGTTTTTTTAATTTTAGAGTTATTTTTCCATTTAAAGGGGTAGCAGGATTATAAATTGTTTTAATTCCGTCTTTATATTCCTCATGTCCGCCTTTATCGTCAATTTTTTTACAAAAGCTCAATACAATTAACGATGGTATTAAAAGTACGAATAAAAATCTTCCCGGCTCATTAAATAATTTTTGTAAAACTTGATAAATTTTTAAGATTTTCATTTATATTCCTCTCTTTATTGAAACAAAATTAATATCAAAGTTCATAAATTCTTCCGCTCGGCTTGTAAAGAGAATAGCGTATTAAAAAATTTTTAACAAGAAGAGAAAAAGGGAATTCTTTTTTAAGAAATTAGCGCCTATTTATCAATGACTACAACATTTATCGGAGTTATTATCCAGTTTGCCGTCTATATACAATTGCAGTGCTTTATCAATATTTATCTCTCTGGTTACAAAGATTTGTATATTTCTGTTTTCAAAATCGTTATAAAGGCGTTGTCCCATCCCACCCGCAATTACTGCGGTACAATCACCTATTGCATCAAAAATTCCGTTATGGCTGTGATTCCCATGTTCATGTTCTTCATCGTGATGTGAACCGTGTGCATGTCCGGTAAAAGTATTTTCTTTGTATTCTTTTTTAACAATTTTACCGTTTTCTATTTTGCAAATCATAAATCCTTTCGTTCGTCCGAAATGACTTGAAATAGTTTCTTTGTCGTTACTTGGAATTGCTATTTTCATTGCCGATATCCCCCTATTTATTTAATAGTGCTTTATGATGATCCGAATTTTCCCTTAACATTTTTGTGCTGCACTTTGGACACTTGGTCTCAATACACGGAGTTCCCGATTCATGCAACACGGTTTTCCCGCATTTCGGGCAGATACAATTCCCCCCTTCTCCCATTGCATGTTTTCTTTTGTGAATCATTATTTACTCCTTAATTTTAACGCAACCGATTATAGCCTCGGCTATAATTATAGCAGATCAAATGCAGGTTTTCAATCTTTTTATCAATTATTCCACACTTATTCATATCATAATCGTGAAAATTGTTAAATCCACGGGTATGAGTTTCTGGAAAATTTAAAAACACCTTGTTTGTTGTTAATCAGATCAATGTTACATATAAGAGTGTGATTTTTATTAGGGATATAATTTGAAAAAATAATTAGAGTATAATTATCGGGGATTAATTCGGTAATTTCGTAATTCAACCGATATAAGCATGTGCAACAACATTCGGATTTACTCTCTTTTTCGTTGATAAGTATTTTCTTACTTTCTATTATGGTTTTCCCGCCAATCTTACCCGGGCAACAGTTAAAGGCAGCATTCTGATGAGTTATCTTTAAAACGTTCCCGTCATATTTATAACTTATGATCTCATAAGCGGGATCATTGCTTGACGTTGTTAAATTGTTGCCGTTTGATGTCGATTTTAAACAATCCGAATTAGAAATCAATTTTCCGGTAGGAGAAGAACTACCGGATGTCTTGCATTCGCAAAAGGAAAAAATTACTATAACGATAAACAAAATTAATTTTAAAATCTTGCCTTTTTTCATAGCCCCCTCTAAAATATATTATGAATGAGTTTTTTAGTGAATTCAAATAATATTATTTTTTTCTTATTATGTTTGCGATAAAATTAATGGTATAACGCTAAACATATATGGAAATATCTCCAAGATGGCTTAGTGACGGATTGCCGTACAAACCGAAATCCGAAAAAAAGATAAAAAGGGGGGGAAAGCAAGGAAACTACCGATGTGGTTGTAGGAATTCGAATCGGATATATGTTATGAGAATCAAAACTTTTTAATGAATTTACCAAAAAAAATTCTAAGGTCGTCAAAGTAAGTATAAAAAATCGGTACCGCAAAAAGCGTCAAGAAAGTTGACGATACGAGCCCCCCGATAAGTGTTATCCCCATGGGTGCGTATGGGATTCCGACAATCCCCGTTTTTCCGATTGCCATCGGTAATAATCCGAAAATTGTTGTGAGAGCGGTCATTAGTATCGGTCTCAATCTGTTAACTCCTGCGACAAGAATTGCCTGCTCTCTCTGCATATCCGATTTCCTGTATTGATTTATAAGGTCGATAAACACTATTGCATTATTAACAACCACTCCGATTAACACGATAAGTCCGATTTGAGCCATTATATCAAATGTTGTTCCGGTAATGTACATAAGCCAGTAGGAACCTACAAAAGCAGCCGGAATTGCTATCAATACCGATAAAGGGAGAATAAAAGATTCAAAAAGAACACCCATGATAAGAAAAACCAGCACAATGGAAAATATTAAAGCAATTGAAAGATCGGAATTTTGGTCTCTGAATCTTCTTCCTCTTCCCCCCTCTTCGAAATAATAGCCGGTGGGAAATTTATACTTTCTTAATATTTTGGTGATCCTTGAACTCAATTTTTTCATATCAATATCACCTATATATATTTTTAGTTCCATAAAGGATTTTCCATTTTCTCTTCTGATATTACCCTGACTCTTGTGAAAAGTTAAATTGGATATCGAACCGAGGAATGTTTCCGCTCCCGAATCTGTCTTGATAAATGTACTTTTAAGTTTTGCAATGGAATTTCCATTTTTGGGATCGGATTTAACATAAATCGGAATCTCCTTGTTCGGTGTCTGATAATTGGATATCTTCCTTCTTCTAAGATTAAAAGCAATGAGTTGACCTATATAGTTGGGATTGACTCCGACATTGAACGCTTTATCTCTATCTACAGTAATATGAATTTCATCATTTCCTGTTTCCGAATCACTTTCAACGCTTAGAACACCTTTGACAAGTTTTATCTGCTTTCCCAAATCATCTGCAAGAATTTCCAGAACAGAAGTATCATATCCTCTGAGAGTAAAAGAGACATAGCCCTTGTCACCTCCGCTATTTTCACGCCAAGATGTTCTGATTTTCACACCAGGTATGACCGGAAGATTCTTTTTTATATCTTCCGTTAACTCTTCTCTTGTAAGTCTTTTATATGAGTCTAAACCGAATATTGTTTTGATCTTTGAAAATATGACCTGATACCATTGCCTGTTTTTGTCGGGTTTTAAATATATTTCCACCATTCCGAAAAAACTATTTGCTCTTGTAGAGATATGATCAATGTGATATTCCTTCTCTTTCTTCATTAGTCCGTCAATAATATATTTAAGGGTTTTATCAACTCTTTGAACATTATAATTTGACGGGAAATTACAGATTAATCTGGCATCCCTAGGACCTCCTTGAGCGGAATCGGAAGTTTTCATGTTGTTTTGTGGAATAACCTGACTGATTATAATGAAGACAATCAGAATTAAAAAATCAAATCTATGCTTGAGGACTTTGACCATCATATTTTGGTATGCTTGAGTTACTTTGCTATGACTGGCATGAATTATTGAAGATTTTTTCGAGATTGCCTTAGTCGAAGCAAGGGGAATAAAGATCAGGGCAATAAATAAACTTGCGGAAAGTGCAAATATTACCGGTGATCCTATCCTGGTCAGGAAAAAAGCCATTTGAGAATCACCACCCATTACCATCAACGGAACAAAGACAACAATCGTAGTAAGAGTTGCCATCAAAATAGCCAATCCAACTTCAGATGATCCCAATACTGCAGATTCCCTCAAGCTATATCCAAGCCCGTTAAATCTATAAATATTTTCCGTTATCACTATGGCATTATCAACTACAAGTCCAATGGATATCATTAATCCCATCATTGTAAAACTGTTCAGTGTCCATCCGATTGAGTAGATAACCATCATGGAAACGAGAAGAGACAAGGGGATTGCAAGAGTAAGCATTAATGTGATTTTTTTCTCTCTTAAAAACAAATAAAGGACAAAAAAAGCAAATATTCCGCCCCACATCATAGTTGTTTTAACATTATCTATCGAATTTGTTATTACTTTCCCCTGATTCCAGAAGACAAAAAAATCCATCCCTTCAAGTTCAGGTCTTGTACCGAATTGTTTGTTCAGTTTATTAATAATGTTTGAACAAACTTCAACTGTGTTGGCTTCACTCTCTTTGTAAACAGCTATACTTGCGGCAACATTGCCGTCAACACGCATTATACTTTTTTTCTCTTCCTCAAAATCATAACGAATATCCGCAATATTACTCAATTTCACACCTTTTCTAATTTCAATATTTTGTATATCGCCGAGTGTTTTAAATTTAGCAGTACTTCTGAGTAAAAATTTTTTTTCTCCGTCATATACATAACCGCTTGAAATGGAGAAATTTTCCTTCATGAGTTTTTGCATAAGAGTATAAAGGTTTATATTGTGGGTTCTTACTTTGTCGGAATTTACTATTATCTGAATATATTTTTCACGCATTCCATACAATTCAACATTTGCGACACCTTTTATGCCATCAATTGCTTGTTTAATAAACTTATCGGTGACATAGAACGGATCACCTACTCTTTTATCGTAAGATATCCCCATATAAATTATAGGTTCATCGGTATCCCTAAATCTTCTGATGTGTATGTACTCAATCTCTTTCGGTATAAGCGAGCGACCTCTCTCCACCCTGTCGGTCACTTGCGAATAAGCAAGATCCATATTTGTACCTTGAGCAAACTCTAACCAGAACCATACTCCTCTTGATTGTGAATTGCTAAATAAGCGTTTTAAATTTTTTACCGTTTTGAATTCACCTTCGAGGGGTTTTACGATTTGTTCCTCAACTTCTTTCGGGTTTGAATCGGGATAAGGGACCCAAACACCGAGAAAAGGCGGGTTAAATCCGGAAGGGAAAAAGTCCAATTTTATCTTTGAATATGCTACAAATCCGATAACGAGAACTGCGATAAGGATCATTGTGACCGTCACCGGTCTGTTTATCGAAAATTTCGATAACATTCTTTCCTTGATTTTGAAATCTGTCATTTTATTTACTAAATTTATTATAAACAATAGGAATGAGGATTAGTGTAAGAAATGTTGCACTGACAAGTCCTGCAATGATTGATATTGCCATCGGTGTCCTAATCTCAGTACCTTCTCCGAGACCGATTGCCATTGGTAAAAGTCCGAGAACGGTAGTTGATGTAGTAATTAAAATAGGTCTTAATCTTACCATTCCCGCTTGTTTTATTGCTTCTATTTTTTTTATTCCTCTTTTCCTCAAAATATTTATATAATCTATGAGAACAATTGCATTGTTTACTACTATACCCACAAGAGTGATCATACCGATATAAACCGTAATACCTATTGGAATTTTTAAAACAAACAAAGTAAATAAAACTCCGATAAGAGCCATTGGGATTGTAAATAATATTAAAAACGGATGTAAAAACGATTCAAACTGAGATGCCATTACGATATAGACAAGAAAAATAGCAAGTGCCATTGCAAGGGTCATACTTTTTGAAGACGTTTTCATCTCTTCGTTCTGACCGGACAGGTCGTATGTAAAATCCGGAGGCATAGGATAACTTTCAACTTCTGTATAGATCCTCTTTGCCGCTTCGGTAAGACTGATATCTGAAATGTTTGCGGAAATTATTGCCGAGCGTTCTTGATTTACTCTTCTGATCTCATTGGGTCCGGTTAACACTTTTACATTAGCAACACTGTTTAATTTAATAGGAATTTTTCCCCCTGGATTTATAATGAGATTTTGTATGTTCTTAGCCTTTGTTCGCTGTTCATCTTTTAGGAAGACCCTTACGTCAATCCTTCTATCTTTTTCCTTATACTTTGTTGCAACAAACCCTTCAATTTTATTTTTAATGAGATTTGCAACATCAAAAGCATTCATTCCGAAATGAGCAAGTTTTCTTCTGTCAAATTCAATTACAAGCTCGGGAAATCCCGATTTTATACTCGTTTCAACATCTTTAAGTCCGTCAATTTCGGATATTTTCGTAAATAACTCCTTACTGACTCTCCTTAATTCTTCGAGATTAAATCCCTTTATGATAAGTTCTATAGGAGGTTTTATGGTAAATAGAGCCGGTCTTGAAATATTAAAATTTACATCGGAATAATTTCTTAAAACCGTCCTGATATTTTTAAGTACACTCTCTTCGGCAGATTGAATATTTCCCGATTTTTTAATGTTTACAGTAATCTTGCCAATATGTTCCCCTACATCTTTTTCGCTCAGTTCATCCTTTGTGGTACCGGCAAAATAACTTATTTTATTTGTAAGGGGAATTTCCGATATCCGAGTAGTAATGTGTTGAAGTATCTTATCACTCTTTTCAACCGGAGTGCCGACAGGAAACGTTAGATTCACATAAATTGTCCCTTGATGAACTTCGGGTATCAGTTCTTTTCCGATTCTTGGGAAAATTATTAGGATTGTAATAAGAAAAACAATAATAATTGAGATAATTATACTTTTATCGTTTTTCAATGAAAAATCAAGTAGTCTGGGATAATTCTTATTTACCGACCCTATAAATTTGCCGAATATAATACTTACGAATTTGATTATCGGAGTAAAAAATGTCATGAGGATTATAAACAATCCTTTTGCAACAACTATAAAAATCCCTAAAAATGTAGATATGAGCCGTGCAAACAGTAATAAGAACGAATTAATGAGAAACCTTAGAATATAGTATAAGTAAGAAAAAAGAAGATCCCATATTACAAGCTTTATTAAAATCGGGATAAAAATCAACATTTTAACAAAGATATTTTTCTTACTTGCCAAGGAACTTGAAAATGATCCGAATGAACTTTTTATCCATGGATACCTCTCTTTCATGGAACCTATAAATGCTTTAAGAGGTGTATTTGTAAAATAGTTATCCCAAAGAATTTTTCCGTTGGATAGTTTTTTCTCTCCTACATCGGATATTTTTGAAACAATATCTTTTAGATTTGTTTTGAAAATTTTATCGGATAAGGCAAGAATAGGATATATAAGTATGGATATCAGGGATAACAGTTGGATTATGAATATTGTGATCAAATTAAATATAAGTGAAGCAAAATAAAATCCGGTTTGGACAAATATCAAGAACCAATTTTTAACGTTTTTTTGGGATTCAAATTTAAATTTGAATCCCGATGTCGAAACTATCTTTTTTTCTCCAAATTTTCTCGAGGCAAGCATCGGTATGAAGAAGAGAGATACCATAAGAGATGCAAGAAGTGAAAAAACCACTGCAAGGGAAAGATCACCGAATATCTGTCCGGCAATTCCCTCAACGAAAACAATCGGGAAAAATACTGCAATTGTTGTTAAAGTTGATGCAATAACAGCTCCTCCGACCTCCGAGACACCCCTTACGGAAGAATTAATCCAATCATCACCCTCTTCTCTGCATCTGAAAATACTCTCCATTACAACAATGGAATTATCAACCAGCATCCCTATTCCGAGGGCAAGTCCACCGAGAGACATTATATTCAGGCTGACTTTGAACATGCTTAAAGGGGCAAATGTTGCTATAACCGACAGCGGGATAGAGACTGCGACTATTAGGGTAGTTGAGAAATTTTGAAGAAATAGATAAAGGATAATTATTGCAAGAATTCCACCGAGTATTGCGGTATTTTTTACCTCATTTATTGAATTTTCGATAAATACCGACTGATCCGTAAGGATATTATATGAAATACTTTTGGGTAGACTATATGATATGAAGGATGTCATATTCTTCTCATGAAGTTTCTCTCTAAATGTTTTCTCTTTATTTCCCCCTTTTTTTCCCATTTTTTTAACAAAATCACGCTGCTCAAGAGTTCCGAACAATCTATCTTTAACCATCTTGCTGACTGCGACAATATTGGCATCTGCTTCTTTGAAAATATTTATCTCAATACTCTCTTTTTTGTTCACCCGTGTTATCACTTTTCTCTCTTTGTGACTATGAGAAATATCAGCTATATCTTTTAATCGGATATTTACATCACCCTTTTTCACAATAATGATGTTGCCGATCTCTCCGATGGAATGAAATTCATTGAGTGTTCTGACAATATACTCGGTTTCACCCTCTTTGATATTCCCACCTGCAAGATTAATATTCTCCTGAGAGAGACGTCTTGTTACGTCATTAAATGTTATGCGGGTAGCTACAAGTCTATTTTCATCTATTTTTATAAGTATCTCTTTCTCAAGTCCCCCTTTAATTCTTGCAGCTGCAACACCGGGTATGGATTCAAGTTCACGAGCAATTTCTTCTTCAACGATTTCTCTCAGGTCAATCGGTTCCATATCACTGACAATCCCTATTCTTAAGACCGGATCAAGAGAAGGATCATACCTAAGGATCATTGGTCTCTCAACCGCTTTATCAAGATATGTTTGATCAATTTTTTCTCTTATCTCCTGGGCGGCTCTGTCAAGATTAACATCCCATGTGAATTCAAGAATTATGTCGGATTGTTCGGGTCTGGAAACCGAGGTAACGGAGGTCAGATTTTTTATTAATCCCAACTGTTCTTCAAGCGGTCTTGAAACGATGTTTTCTACTTCTTCCGGAGCTGCCCCCGGATATTCGGTTCTGATTGTAAAAGCGGGGTAAGATATTTCCGGCATAAGATCCCAACTTAGTCTTTTGAGACTTACAAAACCGAAAACAGCTATACCGAGAGCAATCATAATAATCGCAACCGGCTTTTTTGTTGTAAATTCAAATCTCGATTTA
>Ga0256846_1000079_pt1 | contig 41689 bp, 42 predicted proteins | sample TevniametaG_FD_189098 | JGI IMG/M metagenome (GOLD analysis project Ga0256846, IMG submission 189098) | Tube worm associated microbial communities from hydrothermal vent at the East Pacific Rise, Pacific Ocean - Tevnia | ecosystem: Host-associated > Annelida > Integument > Unclassified ...
CATTTTCCAATTTCCCACTTGTAGTGTAATCGGATAATTTTGCTGTTTTCAACAATATCCCATTCATACTGTTGATAAAACCCGACATATCTCCCACCGAAGTATTACCCATGGCAAAAGACAATCTGAGGCTGACACCGGAATTTAATTCCCTGGCATTCCCCTGAACTACAGGAAAGAATAAACTTGCTCCGATTAATAACACTAATACTGATTTTTTCAACTTAACTCCCCTTTGCTTCTCTATTCTTTTCTTGATATTATGTAATTTTCAGTAAAACACTGATAATGTAGATTTTATATCATAAGGAAAAGGTTTAGTAGTCCCAAAACATGAAAATTCACGTTTTGGGACTCCGGATTTGGTAAAAAGATTAAGAATCCATACCAAATGAGAAATTGAAGAAAGTATTTTTTTATTGTATATTTATTCAGTAGTTTTGGAGGTAAAAATTGTGGGGGATTTATGAAAAACGCAAAATATATTATACTAATCATTTTAATTACTATTCTTTTTAATTGTCAACAATCGGAGAAAACTAAAAATAATTCAGTTTCCATACCTTTTGCTAATCTTAACGGGACAAAAGTTTCATATTTTATGTATCAAATTCAAGGTTTAAATGAACGATCATCAATAGATTCGCTTGCAGATACGAATTATGATATGTTGATTGTTGAACCAGGGTTCAATTTTAAAGAAGAGCCGTACGATGTTGTATATTTGGTAAACAAATTAAAAAGAAAATCAAACGGTGAAAAACGAATTGTATTAGCATATATTGATATCGGTCAGGCGGAGGATTACAGAGATTATTGGCAAGATAATTGGGTCGCTCCTACTACGGAACAAAGAGGTTCTCCCGATTTTCTGATCACAACGGATCCTGACGGGTGGAGCGGGAATTATCCGGTTGCATATTGGGATAAGAGATGGCAAAATATCTGGCTTGCCGATGACGGTTTAATAAGAAAGATAGCTGATTACGGATTTGACGGAGTTTATCTTGATTGGGTTGAGGCATACGATGATGAAAAAATACGAGCTTACGCTGCAACACAAACTGTAAATACTGAAAACGAAATGATGAAATTTATAGAAAACATAAAAAGTATGGGAAAGACAGTAAGCTCCGATTTTTTAATTATTGCACAAAATGCACCGTATTTAATTGATGCAAATCCAAATTATTATACTTCAATAATTGATGCAATAGCAATGGAAGATACTTGGTTTTACGGAGAAGGTGATGCTGATTGGAACTCACCGAAAGCAGGAGATTTAAAAGGAGGTGAAAGACACTCTGATGATTACTCTACCGAAAACAGAATAGCACAAAACAAAAAATATTTGACTTACAAAATTCCGGTATTCACGGTAGATTACTGCATTTCTGTTGATAATGCCACTTTTGTATATAGGGAATCAAGAAAAAACGGATTTGTTCCGCTTGTAACAAGAGTTGCTCTTTCTGAAATCACTAAAACCCCACCGTTTTAGAATAAAGACGGGGTGACGGTGCTTTGTTTCTTTGCATTTTTTTAGTATAATACTTTTATTGGTAGCAATAGGAGAAATTTCAATAACACTATGGATTTTAATTAAATGTGTAAAATAATATATTAACAATTGAAAAAAATAACGACAATCGGCAGTTTCGCATTTTGACAGCAGACAACAAAAAGGAGAAAACACCAATAATGCCGCCCCAATTGACATTTATGAAGTGAAAGACAAAAGTATAAATCCACATCTTGCTTTGCAAAAAAGAAAATATGAAATTGTTATAGTGAATATGGAAAATGATGCTCAAAATTTGAATTGGAAGTAAAATAACTATTCCCACAAGGTATATATCTTATAGCGGTATTAACTGAATATGAACAGGCTGTTTTTAAGGTTGTTTTTCTGGCTGTTGAGGGGGCTTCTAAAAAATGGACTTCTCGTATCAGAAACCGGTCAGTGATATATTCTCAACCGAGTGTATTCTTTGGTGACCGTTTAGAGAAATATGAATAGGTAGCTATTTTGGAGTTTACACAGAAAACTTTACACTCTCTTACGTACTTCGGATTCCGATTTTCGATCACGAGGAATTACTTCACAAAATTTATAATATATTTTTCCCACTTTTCTACATTGTTGCCAAAATCTTTCTTGAAGATTTTCTTTAAAAAATCATATGCAATCGCTCTTTCTTTTTCATGTTGTGCTTTTAGATAGGATAGCACTAAATATCCTTTGGATTCCCGAAATAAATATTTAATAATATTTTCAGAGACATCGGTTTCCGATATAATTTTAAGTATTGTGGAAAAGACAAATGGATTTGTTCCGTTTATTAAATAATTAAGTGATTTTACTGCCGGTTGCCAATTAATTTTCCTTCTGTTGTTGGAAATAAAATATTTTAAAACTAATTCAGATGTAGAACATACTCTACCAACCGGATCTCTTAATGCATCAATTAGTGACCACCATACCAAATCACTTTCGGGAAAATTAATTAATATCATTGAAGCTATAATCCTATTTAAGTAATTACCATCATTATTTAAAATCCAAATTGCCATATCTTTGTCTCTTTCTCTATCTCGATTTTTTAAAAAATTCCACAATTCAATTACAACTTTTTTATTTAGATCTTTAAGTATTTTTTGTTTATCGAAATTGGTTTCAACAATATCGGATTTATATTTTAGCAATCCAATTTGAAATTCAATTGGATTATTATTGTATATTCCGATCGCTTTTCCCCATTGTTTCTTCGTTGATAAAGTATATTGCAAAGGATTTTTATATTTAACAAATTTAGAATATTCCCGTTCGATAATTGTTACCACAGAATAAAACTTACCATCTTCATCATAATACCGCATGATTGATGCGTCTGGAAATCCAATCTTTTTCAAAGTTGATGCACATTTGTCCACGGATATTTCCGGAGCTTTGACAGATAAAAGATCTAATAATTCTTGTAATTTTAAATGTTTTAAACCGAGGACTTCCGCTTTCCCAAATTGTGTGTCTATAACTTGACAATAACAAATTGATGATAAAAACAAAATTATAACTGTTACTAAATACCTCACATTATTAATTCCCATTTGATGATTATATCGGAAGGATTTTTTATTTACAATTTTGTTTAGCTTGTTAAATGGCTTGAGACAACGAGAGTCAATATTGATTTAATAACCTTTGCCCCCCGAAGGGGGCTAAAGTTATTTTTATTCTTCAAATTTTTTAAAAACCAATGTTCCGTTTGTTCCTCCGAAACCAAAAGAATTGGAAAGAGAATAATTAATTATCTTCTCAACACCTTTATTCGGAGTATAATTAAGATCACAATCCTCATCAGCTACTTCTTGATTTATTGTGGGGGGAACAAAATCATTTTTTGTTGCAAGTATTGAAAAGATAGCTTCAGCACCGCCGGTAGCTCCAAGCATATGTCCAGTCATTGATTTTGTGGAACTTATATTGAGCTTATATGCATGATCTCCGAATAGTTTTTTTATTGCTTTTGTCTCTATTCTGTCATTCATCGGCGTGGAAGTACCGTGAGCATTAATATAATCAATATCCTCAGGTCGAATTTCAGCATCGTTGATCGCCATTCTCATGGTTCTTACCGCTCCGTTTGCTTCTTCATCGGGAGCAGTCACATGAAAAGCATCACCGGTTATTCCGTAGCCGACAACTTCCGCATAGATCTTAGCACCTCTTTTCATCGCATGTTCAAGAGATTCAAGGACTACTACTCCCGAACCTTCCGCAACAACAAAACCGTCTCTCTCTTTATCAAAAGGTCTGCTTGCTTTTTGGGGATCATCATTTCTTGTTGATAATGCTTTTATAGCAGAAAAACCCGCAACCCCGAGCTTGGTAATAGGATACTCCGCACCTCCGGCAACCATTACATCTGCATCACCGCGTTGGATTATTTTAAATGAATCTCCAATCGAATGGGTGCTTGTCGCACAAGCAGTTACATTTGCAAGATTAGGTCCCTTTAAATTATGCCTGATTGATACCTGACCGGAAGCAAGATTTGCAATCGAAGCCGTAAGAAAGAAAGGAGATACCCTGCCGGGTCCCCTTGCCATTAACATCTCCTTGTTTGCTTCAATAGTGTATACGCCACCGATTCCCGATCCTATATAAACGCCGCATCTTTCATAATCAATTCCTGTAGCTTTCTCATAACCGGAATCTTTCACCGCTTCAGCAGCGGCAATCATGGCAAACTGAATATAAGGATCACTCTTTCTTGCCTCTTTTCTGTCAAAGTAATCAAGAGGATCATAATCAGATACCTCACCGGCAATCTTTGAATAATATTCGGAAGCATCGAAATGGGTTATTTTTCCAATTCCGCATTTACCGTTTTTTATATTTTCCCAAGACTCAAGACTATTTTTCCCTACGGAAGAGATTATCCCCAACCCTGTAACAACAACCCGTTTAAGGTCAATGCTTTTGGATGTAAATAGCATATTTTTAAGCTTTTGAGATAATGTAATCTAATGCAGATCCGACTGTAGAAAGTTTTTCAGCTTCTTCTTCGGGTATTTTAAGATCAAATTCATCTTCAAGAGCCATTATTAATTCAACCTGGTCAAGAGAGTCTGCACCAAGATCTTCAACAAATTTTGCTTCGATTGTTACTTGATCTTCTCCGACGTTCAATTTTTCTGCAACAACACCCTTAATTTTACCCAATACTTCTTCTTTGTTCATATTTATTCTCCTTTAAATTAATAATCCTCCAGAAACATTTATTACTGTTCCTGTAATATATGAAGCCGAAGGTGAAATAAGAAATTTCACTACTTCGGTTACATCTTCCGGTGTACCCCCCCTTTTAAGAGGGATTTGACTTAAGTAAGCATTTTTAACATCATCCGACAACTTGTCGGTCATTTCCGTAATAATAAAACCCGGAGCAATTGCATTGGAAGTAATATTCCTTGCACCCAGTTCCCGAGCAAAAGATTTGGTCATTGCTATTACTCCTGCTTTTGACGAAGCATAATTTACCTGACCGGCAGTTCCGAGTATTCCGCTTACGGAAGAGATATTGACTATTCTACCAAATCTTTTCTTCATCATCTCTTTTGCAGCTGCCTGTGAACAGAGGAATGCACCTTTAAGATTAATATCCAATACAAGATCCCACTGTTCTTCGGTCATTCTGATAGTAAGATTATCTCTTGTTACACCTGCATTATTTATCAAGTAATCTACCGATCCGAATTCGTCCACTGTTTTTTTTATAAGTTCCCGAACACTGTTTATATCAGAAACATCCGTTTTAATTGCAATAGACTTTACATCGAATGCTTTTAATTCTTCTGCAACTTTAACCGCCTCATCATACATAATATCCGAAACGGCAACATTTAAGCCTGCTTTTGCCAAACCTTGAGCAATTGCTTTTCCGATTCCGCGAGCAGATCCGGTAACAATAGCATTTTTATATTCATCATACATAATTAAGCTCCTTTAAAACCGATTGAACTTTATCTATTTCAAATGTTATTTTTTCCAATACATTCTCAGTGATAAATCTTTTTCCCATGTAAATCGCATTCTTTATCGCCTTTGCATTCGATTTTCCATGCCCGATTATGATAAGTCCGTTAATACCGAGAAGTAATGCTCCTCCGTACTCTGCATAATCCATTTTTTTTCTTACTCGTCTCATTGAACTCTTTAGCAAAAAAAATCCTGCTCTGGAAAGTATCCGTCTTCCAATCTCTTTCTCAAGCATTGATTCCATAGCTTCGACAACTCCTTCGGAAACCTTTAGAGCAACATTGCCCGTAAATCCGTCCGTAACTATGAGATCGGCTTCTCCCGAATATACATCGGAACCTTCTACGTTACCAATAAAATTCAGATTAAGAGATTTTAACATATTAAAAGTTTTTTTTGTAAGGTCGTTACCTTTAATTTCTTCTTCTCCAATACTCATAAGTGCTATTTTCGGATTATCTATACCGTAAACATTTTCAAGAAACACTTTACCCATCAGTGCAAATTGAACAAGATTTTTAGGTTTGGAATCAACATTTGCTCCTGCATCAAGCAGTAACGAACTTCCCCGAGGAGTAGGTAGGGTTAATGCGAGAGCCGGTCGCTCAATACCTTTCAGATTTCCAAGAGTATTTTTAGAGATAGCCATTACAGCTCCCGTATTTCCTGCCGAGATCATAGCTTGAGCAAACCCCTTTTTAACAAGATCAACACCCTTTTTTATCGAGGTTTGTTCTCTTCGTCTCCAGTAAGACAAGAACTGTTCTTTCATGGATATCTCTTCTTTGGCAGCAACTATTTCTATAGATTCCTCCGGATCAAATCCGGCTCTTTTCAATTCTTTCTTTATGATTCTCTCTTTTCCGACAAGGACTATTTTTAACATATCTCTAAACCTTTGTTCTTTAAGGTAATCTATAACCCCTTTGATTACAATTTCCGGAGCATTATCTCCACCCATTGCATCAATTGCTATTTTCATCCTATAAGAAATTTTCTAACTGTCCTCTGATTCTACAATCTGTCTGTTCTCATAATATCCGCAATTATTACAAACCCGATGCGGTCTTTTAGGTTCCTTGCACTGCGGGCACACGGATAGTCCCTCAACCTTCAATGCATCATGTGACCTTCTCTTATTTTTTCTTTGATGCGAATGTCTTCTTTTTGGAAGAGCCATATTTCACCTCTTTAATTTATCCGAAAATAGACTATAATCATTTATAGTATTCTCACATTTGCAATTTTCCTCATTAAGATTTATACCGCAGTTAGGGCAAATACCTAAGCATGAATCACTACAAACAGGATTCATCGGTATAAAAAAATTTATCTGTTCCTGAAGAATCTTTTTAATATCTATCTTATCACCTTCATAAAAAATGTACTCAAGTTCCGCTTGACTTAACGATGTATTATCTGCATCAATTATATCCATCGGAAAAAGAATTATATCAAACTTTGAATTTATCCTGTTTTCAAATTTATCAAGGCATTTAACACATTTCAACGAAACTTCGGAACGGACTTTTCCTTTTACTCTTATTCTGCCATTGTGTTCATTTGAAAAACTAATATTAAAATAAACACTGTCGGAGAAAAAAGAATCCTCTTCCAACAGATAGAAGTCAGGCAGTTCAATGTAATCGTCTATTCTAAGACCGTTTTTCCCTATTTCATTTATATCAACATTCATATTATTTCCCTATGATTTTCCAACCGGAAAGACTCATTATTAGCATATATTCAACTTTTAGTCAAGGTTAAGCGGGTTTGAACAAAGGATAAATTTCTATCAAATAACCGTTGTTCCACGCAGTGAATAAGGTCCAAAGTGTTCTATTTTAACGTTAATAAATATTCCGGGCTTATGCTCTCCCACAAAATTTACAATCTTGTAACTTTCAGTTCTTCCGAGCAGTTCACCAATTTTTCTGGGATTTTTACCTGTAACCATAACTTCAACATTTCTTCCTATCAAAGATTCATGATAGCTCAATTGGATCTCTTTTTGAAGTTCTTGAAGAGCTTTAAGGCGTCCCTTTTTTACTGAAATCGGAATTGTATCCGCAACCGATGCGGCTTTTGTGAATTTTCTCGGAGAATAAACAAATGAAAAAATAGAATCATATTTTACTTTCCTTACAAGAGATAGTGTATATTCAAAGTCACTGTCGGTCTCACCCGGGAAACCGACAATAAAATCCGAGCTGAAGCTGATATCCGGAATTTCACTTTTAAACTTTGAAATTATTTCCATATATTTTTGTCGGGAATAGTTTCGCCCCATTTTTCTTAGAATCCGAGTTGAACCGGATTGAGCAGGAAAATGAACATGTCTTGCAATATTTCTATTTCTTTTCATAACATCAATCAGTTCGGATTCATAGTATCCGGGATAAGAGGTGATAAATCTAATCCATTTAACTTTATCGTTTTCAGCAATTTTCTCCAGAAGGATGGGGAAACTGATATTATTATCAGAATCTTTCCAACTGTTAACATTTTGTCCTAAAAGTACTATTTCTCGAAACCCTTTGTTTGTAAGATAATCAACCTCATCCATAACATTCTTAAAAGGGCGGTATTTTTCCCTTCCTCTTGTAAACGGAACTATGCAGTAAGTACAAAAATTATTGCAACCCTCCATAATAGAAATAAATCCGGTGTATTTGTTATTTCTTGCCATGGCGTCGGGAACGGTTTCTGACCATGTTTGGCGAAAAGTGGTTTTTGTACCTTTTTTACTTTTTAAAATATAATCGTTTATGATTTCGTTAATTTGGTAGAATTGATGAGTTCCCATAACAAAATCCACATTACCGTTTCTTTTTAAAATATTATCTTTCTCCGATTGAGCAACACAACCCGAAACAACTACTTTTTGATCTTTTCTCAGTCTGCCGATGAAAGAGAAGATCTTTTCCTGTGCTTTTTCCCTAACGGCACAACTGTTAACGATTATAAGATTTGCATCTTCCTGATTTTCCGTTCTGCTCAGTCCCCCCTCTTTTAAAAGATGATTGATCTTTTCGGAATCATTAACATTCATTTGGCATCCGAAAGTTTTAATGAAGAACTTCATTGTTTTTTTGACTTTATCAAATGTCCTGCAGCTTCCAAAACATCCGCCGTAACGGAAGTACCTGCCATTAATCTCGCTACCTCTTCCCGCTGCCCTTTTTCATTAAGAACTTCTACGGTACTAAAAGTTGTATTTTCCTTGTATTCTTTCGTTATTAGGAAATGTCTGTCTGCATATGATGCTATCTGGGGGAGATGCGATATGCATATTACTTGGTTTCGTTTTGAAATTTCTTTGAGTTTACTTCCCACAAAGTCCGCTGTTTTCCCACCGATACCGGAATCGATCTCATCAAAAATATAGGAAATATCAGTATCATCTTTGATAATGGATTTCAAGACCAACATTAACCGTGAAAGTTCTCCTCCCGATGCAATGTCTTTTATTTTCCCTTGATTCATCCCCGGATTAGAAGAAAACATAAATTCAATTTTATCCGTCCCTTTTCTTGATATGTTTGAAAGTTCAGGATTGTTTTCAGAAAAGGAAACGGAAAACTTTGCTTTTTCCATTTCAAGCTTTGATAGTTCGGTTTCTACAAGTTCGCTTAAAACAACTCCATACTCCTTTCTTATTGTCCGAAGTCGAAGATTCGTTTCTTCGTATTTTTTTAGTTTTTTTGAAATTTCAATTTCTTTCTCGCTTATTGCAAATTCCATATTTTGAAATTTTTCTTTTTCGGATTTTAACAATTCCCGTTTGTTCTTAAGACCTTTAAAATTAACGGAATATTTGGATTTTAATTTTTTTATTTTAAATAACCTTTCTTCATATTTGTTCAATGCCGATTCGTTATATTCCACATTTCCCATACTATCAGACAACAATGACGATATTTCCGGTAATGTTTTGTGGAATTTGAGAATTTCCTCTCTGAAATGGGATATATCCGGGTAAATACTATTTAAGTAATCTATACTTTTCAGTGAATCCGTCAGTTTGCTGTACACGGAATTTTCCGATCTGTAAAGGTTATCAAGAACAGTGTTTGAATTAGTGATTATCTCTTCGGCAGAGGACATTATTTTTACTTTTTGTTCTATCTCTTCTTCCGATTCACTATCAAGATCAAGATCACGGATCTCTGATAATTGAAATTCTATAAAATCCAATTTTTCCGCCGCATTTTTTTTGTCAATATTCAGATTGTCAAGATCGGCTTTGAGAACTGTCAATTCATCAAACAACTCTCCCATCTCGGTTAATACAATTGAACTTCCGGCAAAATCATCCAGATAATCAAGATGGTTAGCCGAACTAAGGAGAAATAAATATTCATTTTGTCCATAAATATTCAATAAATTTTCGGCAGATTCTTTAAGTTTGAAAAAAGGGACGGCTTCCCCGTTCAGAAATGTAAGAGATCTCATCTTTTTACCGGAAAAAATTTCTCTTCTTAAAACAAACTCATCTCCTTTGTTTTCAAAAAAAGCTTCGACTTTCAGTTTTTTTGAAGTATCTCTGACAGAGTTGGGAGGAATTTTTTTGTCTATTAAAAGCTTGATAGCATCAATTAAAAGAGATTTACCTGCACCTGTCTCTCCCGTTAAAATATTTAAGTCGGGAGAAAAATGTATTTCGGCTTTTTCTACCACAGCAAAATTTTCAACCCTAAGGTAAGTTAACATTAGATATTCTCCCGAAACAGGAAATATAAACTCTCTATAATATACCTTCAGCTTTATGCTTTTTTTCTATTTCGTCCGCAAGTCTTACCAGATCATCGTATGTTTCCTTCTTAGCAATTCCTTTAGAAAGAACCGGCTCCAATATTTCCCATTTTGGGTTATTCATAAGTCCTTTTATCTGGTCGACAATTTTACTTCCCCAGGAATATGATGCAATTACCGAGGCAAACTTAAGTTTCGGTTTCAATACTCCGGTCAAATATGCGGCATAAACAGCAGCAGGGTGAGCCCCGCCAAGAACTGCAGGTGTCGCAAGGACAAGAGTTGCCGCATCCACTAAAGACATTGTCAGACGGGAAGCATCTGCTGAAGCAAGGTTAAATTTTTTAACTCCTATATTTCTTTTAATAAGTTCTTTTTCAAAAAAATCGACCATCTCTTTTGTGCTACCATGCATAGAGACCCAAAACAGCAAAACCTCATTTTTCACTTCGTCGGAAATCCATTGTTTATGTAAATTGATTATAAATTCCGGTTTGTCATAAACGGGACCGTGAGAAGGGGCAATAATAGAAGGATTGAGTTTTTCTACCTGATCGAGAGCTTTTGCAAAGAATCGCTTGAAAGGCATCATGATCTCCACATAATACAACTTGGCATCTTCATAAATTCTAAAATCATTAAAATCGGCATAAAGATCGGAAGTTGCAAGATGTGATCCGAGAAAATCACAGGAGAAAAGTATTTTATCCTCCTTTAAATATGTAAACATCGTTTCAGGCCAGTGAACCCAGGGTGCAAGCATAAATTCGAGAGTTTTATCTCCAAGAGAAAGGGTTTCGCGGTCATTTACAACAATGAATTTATTCTCGTTGATAGGGAGAAGATCAATCAACATATTTTTACACTTTTCATTGGTAACAACTTTTGCCTCCGGATATTTTTCCAGAATTGTCGGGATAACCCCCGAGTGATCCTGTTCGGCATGGTTTGAGATAATATAATCAATTTTTTTCACTTTAAGATCATTTAGGTTGCTTAACAGATCATTTTCCAAATGAGGATCAACCGTGTCTATTAAAGCGGTTTTTTCGCTACCTCTAATAAGATAGGAATTATACGAAGTTCCGTCCGGAAGAGGAACAATCTCATCGAATATCCTCCTGTCCCAATCTATTGCTCCGACAGACCAAACGTTATCATTTATTTTCTTTACTCTCATATTCGTCTCCTCCGTGATCTTTAACATTGAATTATATAGTCTTTGTCACCGATTTCAAGTAAATATCAAATAAATTTTATCCAGTTTCCCGCTCTATCGGTTTCTCCTTCTTTTAGGGGACCTTCCATGTCGGTTACATAAAATCCCAAAGGAGGTGCAATAAGATATCCCCCTTTTTTCACAAGTTTGTTTGCAATCGGCTTGGCGGCATATCCAAAAAATTTTACCATGATTTTTAAAAATTTGGAGTTTACATCTTCAGCGGCTATTCTCGTATCAAACGCCGTAACTTTTACCCCTCTTAATAGTTCGGAATGGATAGATTTTAAAAAATCCATGATCAATTTGGAAGGACGGAATTTTCTTGTAGGTGAACCGACTATAAGTAAATCAATACCCGAAATTTCTTCAGGGGATATTTCGTCAACTTTTTTCAGTTTAACATCACTTCCAGATTCGAAAGAACTCGCAATGCTCTTTGCAATTTTTTGAGTATTTCCGAAGAAGGAATCATAAACTATTAAAATTTTCATCTGTTCTTTAACTCCTTTTTACTTTTAGTGGCGAAATAAAATATCTCGGAGTACCGTTGCAATAAGATATATATCTATCTGCAAATAGATTCTCAAGATGAATCTCTTCTGTTAAAACCATTTTGTGAGCAATAAAGGCATATGAAAGTAATCCGATAAACACATACCATGACGACCATAAAATACCGAATCCGGATAGGAGGAACCAGTATCCTACTATTTGAGGATTCCTTGAATATTTATAAATTCCGGAAATCTTAAGATCCTTGACATTTGTTCTCATGGTCAATGAAAACGGTTTGAGGGTCACAAATCCGAGAATTAAGATGATCAGTGAAGCTAAACAAACGGTTACTCCGGCAATAAAAGGGATCAATCCTACTCTGATAGCAGGCCAGTTTGTGTAAAGATAATTTGGAAGATAGAGGAGAAAAGCATGAATTGCAAATATCCCGAGTTGAGAGAAGAGAGCAAAGAAGGAGAGTTTTTCATTTTTTAGATATAAATTCTTTATATAATTATTATAAAAGAAAAAATTACAGACAATTAAGATCATTTGTAGAAGAAGATAAAAAATCACAAACTTAATATCATATTCCATTAATCCCTCATCTATATTTTACAATTCCTTGAAATCTCTTTCAAGTAAAACTTTGCTATTTGAAAAATAATAAAAATCAGAAAGTTATTTTTCCTCGAAATGAACATTTACCACTATCAATATTCGTACCCTCGAACAGATATTTCCCCTTTTCATAGTTGTTTTTCAAAATTTTAAGTTTTACTCCGGAGAGAGTCTCCTTTATAAAATTTACAGTTAGCATCTTGAAATAATTTTTATTATGAAATTCTACTGAAAATGTGTCCATCATCCAGTCAATATACCTTGTTGACGTGACATGTTTATTAAAATCAAGATCAAAATATGTAGAATTAACGGTAAACCGTTCTCCTTCGGTAATTTCGGACAATTTTTCCGGTGGAGATTCAAGAGCATATTTATCTTTGAGTGAAACAAATATATCCGTATCGAAACTCTCCCTCCGTTTGGGTCTTTTGGTTTTAAAATCAATCGGTAACCATGCCGATGAGGCTTTTGCCAAAACTTCGGATTTATTATTTCTAACAATAAAATCCCTTATATAAAAGATTCCGTTTATGTCCTTTGGCCAAGTCTCAATCTCAACAACATCATTCCACTTGATAGGTTTGAATATATTGACGGATAATCGGCTAAAGACCCAAAAAAGGTTGTGTATCTTAAGGTTATCAAAACCAAAACCTAACTTATCCGAAGATTGGATAGCCGATTCTATGAGTAAACCGACAAATGCCCCCGGACGTATTCTCGACTCCATATCCGTAAGTGCCGAAGTAACTTTGAACTTTGAAAAAGTTACTACATCGGTTTCCATTTGATCCTCCATAAGAATTCTTTAACGAATTCCAGATACCCACATTCGGATTTCTCAGACACCACAAACAAAATTACAACGCATATCCGGTCAAACATACCAAAGTTTAACAAGATAGGCTTAATAAATAATGTAGACTACTTAAAATCCGTAAATTAAAATATTATTTATTGTTTTTTTAATAAATCGCGTATTTCCGTAAGCAATTCTTCCTCTTTCGACGGTTTTGGCGGTTCTTCCGGTGTTTCTTCTTCTCTCTTTTTTAAAGAATTTATAGCTCTTACTGCCATAAAGACGGCAAAAGCAATAATTATGAAATCAACCAATGCTTGGATGAATTTTCCATAAGCTATTGTAACGGCAGGTGTATCTCCAACAGCCCCTTTAAGAACGATTGACAAGCTGGTAAAATCAATTCCACCGAGAAGAATACCGATTGGCGGCATAATCACATCACCCACAAAAGAAGAAACTATTTTTCCAAATGCGACACCAATAATGATTCCGACTGCCATGTCAACGACATTTCCTTTTACCGCAAATTTTTTAAATTCTTTCATCATACTCATAATTTTTTCCTCCGTCATCTTATAATCTCATATGAAAAAAATTTAATCAATTCCGCATTCGACTGATAGTATTTTTTGTATATAACTCATTTATCGGTTTATCCGATTTGAATCCTTTTACTTTCGGCAATGATCAATTCGTAAAGTTCTCGAAGGAATACAGGATTAATTTTGTCTTCGGAGGTATTGAGAACATTTAAAATAACTTTCATTTCACGATTTTTATCGGTGATATTCTCTTTTCTGTCCCCTATTACCTTGGAGATACACATTCTGTCGATCAGCATTTTTACTATTTTTCCATCAATCTTGTCAATCTCTTCTCGCAGTTCGTTAATGGTTTTCATGTTATTCAAAACGAATTATAGGAACATATTTCTTATATGTCAAAGTGATCATACAAGTCCTATTCTTATTGAATTGGAATTATCCATATGATATTATCGTCTCTACTTTAAATGGCTAAGTATCAAAATAAATATACGATTGAGAAGAAAAATGCATGGAAGATCTTTGACCGAATATATAAAAGATATGATCTGCTAAATCATTTCTTATCGCTCGGGTTTGATTTCGGTTGGAGAAAGAAACTTTCATCTCTTGCAATTAAAAAAAAAAGTGCCGTACTGCTTGATCTTGCGACAGGAACAGGAGATGTTCTTTTCAGCCTTATCAACCATTCGGGTGGCTTCAAAAGAGCTATCGGGATTGATATGTCTCGGAATATGGTTAACTATGCCGTTAGGAAGAGAGCTGCAAAAAAGCTTAACAATAAAGTTGATTTTCTCATTGGAGACGCTAATTCAATCCCTTTAAAATCAGGTAGTTTTGATATGGTTACCATGGCATTCGGAATAAGAAATATTTCGGAACCGATAAAAGCACTCAAAGATATTAACAGGGTACTTGCGAAAGACGGCATTGTCCTAATCCTTGAGTTTTCACTTCCAGAAAACAGAATATTAAAAAAACTTCACCTTTTTTACCTAAGATATTTGATCCCGCTTATCGGAAAAATAATATCGGGAGATACTGAAGCTTATGTATACCTTGGGAAAACCATAGAGGTGTTTCCGTACGGAGATAACTTCTTAAAACTTATGGAGAAAGCCGGATTTAACAAATGTGAAAAATATCCGCTTACATTTGGAATTGTTACCGTTTACAGAGGAATTAAGTGTTATGAGTAGAGAAAAAATTCCCATTGATAAGATAAAACAAGTTCTGGAAGATAAAATAACAAAAAATACGGATATGTTGTCAAAAAAAGAATTTCAACGTTTTGAGATTCGTACAAAATCTTTTGATCCGTTATTGTGGCTCAAAATCCAGCCACAAAATGAGAAAATATATTTTAAAGCACGAGGAGAGGAAGAACCTTCAAATGCCGTTGTCGGAAGTATACTTAAAATCACTTCATCGGAAAACGGGAAATTAAACTTATCTTTTAAGGATGTAGAGTATATTTTGGAGAGTGGAGCAAAATTTTTCGGAGGAATTTCATTTTCGGGAAAAAAGCCCAAGGAAGATAAATGGAAATCTTTCGGTGCTTATAATTTTATCATACCGCGATTTGAATATATTCATACCGAAAGAGATGCATTCTTTGTTATGAACTATCGCTTATCGGAACTTGCTTCAGGTAAAACACAAAAAATCATAAACGAAATAAACGGTATCAACTTTTCCATTGAAAAAAGATCTGAAAATACTATTAAAAGTTATGTTAAGAAATATTTACCTGATAAAAAAGGGTGGATCAAACAAATTTCATCTTACTTAGAAAAAATCAGGTCGGGAAATATAGAAAAAATTGTTGCTGCAAGACGATTGGAACTCAAAGTTTCGGAAGGTATAGATCCTTACGATATTGTTTTTAAGCTAAAAAATATCGGAGATAATGCCGCATGTTTTTTAATCGGTTTTAACAATAAAGATTTTTTTTTGGGTCTAACTCCCGAAAGGTTATTTCGCAGGGAAAACAAACTATTAAAAACCGAATCCGTTGCGGGTACGATCAATCGGGGGAAAAATAGCATTGAAGATAAAATTCTTGGCAAAAAACTTTTCTCATCGGCAAAGAATACACTGGAGCACGATTTTGTAACAAAATATATCGTTGAAAACCTTGACAATCTATGTGAGTCCGTAACAGTCTCCAAAAGAGTTCTCTTAAAACTATCAAGTCTACAGCATCTTTGCAGGAAGATAAGCGGTAATTTAAAAGATAATATCTCGGACGGTGACATACTTGAGAAAATGTCTCCGACCCCAGCCGTATCAGGAATGCCACAAAAAGAGAGTATGAATATATTAAAAAAAGAAGAATCTTTCGAGAGGGGATGGTATACGGGTGTTGTCGGATTTGCAGGAAAAAACATTTCGGACTATTATGTAGGTATAAGATCCGCTCTTGTCAGTGAAGATAAAATATACGTATATTCCGGTGCGGGAATAGTTGAGAGATCGGTTCCTGAAAAAGAGTGGGATGAGATAAATTTGAAATCAAGTAAATATAAGAAGATATTGAACTATGAAGATTAATAATATTCCTAATATTAACTATTTATGGGGGGGGTTGATTGTTGAGGAACTCGTAAGAAACGGAGCAACGGATTTTTTTATTGCTCCCGGATCAAGGTCAACACCTTTGTCTTTATCCGTCGCTCGATGTAAAAAGGCAAAAAAGACAATCCATTTTGATGAAAGAGGTTTGGGATTTTATGCTCTTGGAGCAAGTTCCGCAGGAAAGGGTCCGGCTGTCTTGATCTCTACCTCCGGAACTGCCGTGGCGAATTTTCTTCCCTCGGTAATCGAAGCATCGAAAAAAAAAGTTCCGCTAATTATTTTGACTGCCGACAGACCTCCTGAATTGAGAAAAACGGGTTCTCTTCAAACTATCGATCAGACGGGAATTTATGGGAATTATGTCAGGTGGGATTTTGATCTTCCGGTACCGGATGAAAAAATCATCCCCGAAATGGTACTAACTACCATAGATCAAGCTGTTTTTATGTCAAAAAATCCACTTCCCGGACCTGTTCATATAAACTGTATGTTTCGTGAACCCTTGGCCCCCCGAAAAAATGAGGGGAAATGGATTTCAAATATTTCATTGAATGAAAATTGGGTAAAAAGTAATAAACCGTTTACAAAATATTATTGCTCGGAGATTAAACCGGAGCAAAAAGATATTAAGAGCATTTCCAAGATCATTAATTCCAGCTTGAACGGGATTATCGTTGTAGGTAAGTTAAATGGTGATGACGAATTGGAGAGCGTTATTAATCTTGCGGAAAAATTAAAATGGGCAATTTTCCCCGATCTTAGTTCCGGTTTGAGATTAAACGGTATATCGGATAACATTATCCACTATTTTGATCAAATTTTGTTGTCGGATCTATTTATAAACAGCAAAATTGATACGGTTATTCATCTTGGAGGAAGAATAACATCAAAAAGGTACTACAGATTCATCGAAAAAATCAAACCGGCAAATTATATTACCGTATTAAATCATCATTTAAGAAACGACCCTCTCCATACCGTTTCACATAGGATAAAATCTTCGGTAAAAACATTTATTTATTCGATTTTACCACAATTGAACCTAAGGGAAGATTCAAAATTATTATCTCGATTAAAATTGGCATCAAATTTGGTTAATAAAGAAATAGATGACTTTGTCAGAAAAGGAAATTTAAACGAAATATTTATTTCAAGGGAAATTTCAAAAAATATCAATCGAAATAACATCCTTTTCCTCTCAAACAGCATGCCTGTCAGGGATATGGATATGTATGCCGCCGTTAATGAAAAAAAACTTTATATCGGAGGGAATAGAGGAGCAAGCGGAATAGATGGAATTATAGCTTCTGCATGCGGATACTCCTCTTCTATGGAAAAACCACTTACTCTTCTGATAGGAGATCTCGCTTTTTTACATGATATAAACTCTCTCGCTCTGTTAAACAAAACCAAGAACAAGATTATTATTGTTGTTGTTAACAACAACGGAGGATCCATATTTTCTTTTCTGCCGATCGCCGAGTACAAAACTGACTTTGAGAAATTTTTTACCACTCCGCACGGGATGAATTTCGAATATATTGCAAAACAATTCGGAATAAAATATTTAAGAGTCTCTTCTCGGGTTGAATTTTCCAAGAAATACAATTTTGCCGGAAAATATGACGGGAATGTTATTATGGAGGTGAAAATTGATATGGATAAAAATATCAATTCACATAAAAACCTTCAGAAATCAATTAAAATGAAATTGGATAAAAAAAACAGGTAATGTAGGAGGTTTCATGATCGATCTTAATTGGAATAGAACAGGGGATTATAAAGATATTGAATATTACAAAAGTGATGGAATTGCTAAAATTGTCATAAACAGACCTGAAGTCAGAAATGCATTTCGTCCTCTAACGGTAAATGAAATGTCGGATGCCCTCGGTGATGCGAGAGAAGATCCTGATGTAGGGGTTATAATACTGACCGGTAAAGGAGATAAGGCTTTTTGTTCCGGAGGAGATCAGAAGATCAGGGGAGATTCGGGATATAAAGATAGCAAAGGTGTTAACAGATTAAATGTTCTGGATTTTCAAAGACAGATAAGGAGTTGTCCCAAACCGATCATTGCTATGGTAGCAGGATATGCTATCGGAGGCGGACACGTTCTTCATCTTTTATGTGACATTACGATAAGTGCCGACAATGCTATTTACGGACAGACAGGACCGAAGGTAGGTTCTTTTGACGGTGGATACGGTGCAAGCTATATGGCTCGAATAATCGGACAAAAAAAGGCAAGGGAAATTTGGTATCTTTGCAGACAGTACAATGCAGAGGAAGCTCTGAAAATGGGACTAATTAATACTGTGGTTCCACTTAACCAACTTGAGGAAGAGACTGTAAAGTGGTGCAGAGAAATATTAAAAAATTCTCCTATTGCAATAAGACTTTTAAAATCCGCATTGAATGCAGATTGTGACGGGCAATCGGGATTACAAGAATTGGCTGGAAATGCAACAATGTTATATTACATGAGCGAAGAAGCAAAGGAAGGGAGGAATGCTTTCTTAGAAAAAAGAGAACCTGATTTTTCAAAGTTTAAAAGAAATCCCTGACCATGGGAAATATGAACTCAATAAATAATTGGATACTTGCAGTGAGACCGAAAACTCTTCCTGCGGCAATAGGACCTGTGCTTATCGGTTTTGCACTCGCTTTTCGTGAAAACGCTCACCATACTATTTCAGTTTTGCTTGCTCTTACCGTAGCGGTTTTGATACAAATAGGAACTAACTTAGTGAATGATTATTCGGATTTTAGAAAGGGAGCGGATACATCGGACAGGATTGGTCCTATCAGGGTAACACAAGCGGGTTTGATAACTTCCGAAGAGATGAAGATTGGAATGGCAGTCGTTCTTTTGCTAATAATCCTTTTTTCAATTCCCCTAATTCTTAGAGGTGGAACTCCTATATTGATTATCGGAATTATTTCGGTAATTTCCGGTATTATTTATACTGCAGGTCCTTTTCCGTTGGGATATAAGGGACTCGGGGACATTTTTGTTCTTGTTTTTTTCGGTCCGGTAGCAGTAGGAGGCACTTACTATCTACAAACATTTGAACTCAATCCGACCGTTTTGTTATCAGGATTAGGTCCAGGATTCTTATCAATGGCAATACTATGTGTTAACAACCTGCGGGATTATAATAATGACAAAGTGAGTAAAAAGAACACACTTGTTGTCCTCTTCGGGAAAAGTTTTGGAAAATACGAATATTTATTTTCCATTATTATTTCATCTGTGATTCCTATTCTGATTTTTATTCTCGGAGAGAAGATAAATTATTCGATTCTTGTAATTCTTATACTTATTCCGGCAATAAAACCTCTGAAAATAATTTTAAACGGTGGGGAGGGTGTAATATTGAACGAAATGTTAGGATATACCGGAAAATTATTGCTTGTATATTCCATTGTTTATTCTATCGGATGGCAATTTGTTTTTTAATTAACTATGAAAGAGATTAAGTGTCCTGTAAAAATCTTTTCAATAAAAACTCCGAATGACACTGCTTTAGTTGACGGAGAGGAAGAGATATCATATTTTGAACTTAACAACAGGATTGATGCGGTTATCCACTCTCTTAGAAAGTTAAATATAAATAGGGGAATGAGGGTAGGAGTAATATCCGAAAATTCTATACAATATGTCATTTTAATTTTTTCAATCTTAAGACTTGGAGGTATCGTAGTACCGATAAATTTCAGATTCGGATTTTTGGAAATAGAAAGAATCGTTTCCGGAATGGAAATTGATTTGATTATTTCCGATATGTTTGGAGAAGATTTTTCCGTTTCTAAAATCAATGTTTGTAAATTTAATGATCTTGCTTTTAGAAAAACGAAACAGGGCATTCAAAAAACAGAAAATTATTTTGGTGATGGAAAGACAATTATTCTTACTTCGGGTAGTACGGGAATTCCAAAGGGAGTCCTTCTTTCGGTAGAAAATCATTATTACAATGCAATAGGTTCAAATATGAACATTGCATTAGAGAAAAAAGATAGGTGGCTACTTGCATTACCACTTTTTCATGTTGGCGGATTAGCTATATTATTTAGAGTATTTATTGCCGGTGCAACGGTTTCACTTTATTCACAAAAAAACGGAAGTATCGGAAAAAAGATTGATAAAGGGGGAATCACCCATGTCTCAATGGTTTTTACGCAAATTGACAGATATGTTGCTTACTTGAAGGATAAAAATCCACCTGAAAAATTAAAGGCGGTTCTTGCGGGAGGTAGCAATATTCCGGTACCTCTTGTAAAAAAGTGTTTGGATTTAAAAATTCCTATCTATAAAACATACGGATTAACGGAAATGTCATCTCAGGTTACAACAACCGACAAAGTGGTTAATAACTTGAATCTTTCAACGTCAGGTCCGGTTCTTAAATATAGAGAGTTGTCTATTGGTCAAGAAAATGAGATATATGTCAGAGGGAAAACTCTCTTTTCCGGATACATATCCGATCGGAATTTTTTCCCTGTAAGCACGGATAACAATGGTTGGTTCAATACGGGCGATATCGGATTTATTAATAATTCGGGAGAACTCTTTGTTACGGGAAGAAAAGATAATATGTTTATTTCCGGAGGAGAAAATATTTTCCCCGAAGAAATTGAAGCTGTGTTAGTTGATATTGCATTTATCAACGATGCTGTTGTCATTGCTGTAAATAACAAAAAATATGGAAAGAGACCTGTCGCTTTTATAAATTGCAATAAAAAAGTTTCGTTAAAGGAAATTTATAGAAAGTTACTTTATGTTCTCCCGAAATTTAAAATTCCCGACCGCTTTTATGTTCTTGAAGAAATAGAAACATCGGGAATAAAAAGGGACAGGCACCGATTAATAAAGATGGTGGAAAATGGAGAAGCGATAGAGTTCCTTTAAATTGATTGAAGCATTTTGTCTATATTTTCCGGAATAGAAATTTTTTTAAAATTTTTTCTCGAAACACAAACATGAACGGTATTTCCTTTACCACATAGATTATTTTCTCCGTTTATTATTTTATGACTAAGAGAGAAAGAATTTTCACTTTTATTCAGAAGATCAATTTCAATTATTATCTTATCTCCCGGTCGTAACGGAGATAAAAAATCCGACTCGGCATGAACTATCGGAACAATAAAATCACTTTTTAGAAGGAATTCTTTTAAAATTATTCCGTTTTTTTCAAGGAATGCTTCATAAGCCTCTTCTACAAACTTGAATTGATTGGCAAAGAACAGTATCCCCGCTGCATCGGTATCGTACAACCTTATCTTCGTCTCATATCTGAACATGATGTAAAACTATCAGACCCTGCAAATAAGGTCAATACCGAAAATTACTTTATAACTTTTCAGAGCAAAACAATATGTTTGAAAAAATGTTATAAAATGGAAAATATCTGTACTTGAATTTATAATAAATTTTGATTATAGTTGTTGGATAAGCGGTAGTATTATCATTGTTTTGTAAAAAAGATGTTGGTTACCTTTTAATTGTTAACGGGAGGAAATATGATAAAAAATTTAATCTTAACAGTAATATTGTTATTAACTTTTATTTTAAATATTCATGCACAAACAGGAAAAATTATTAAAGAGTTTAAAACTCAGGGCAAATACCCGACAGGAATTTGTTTTGACGGAAAAAATATTTGGCAGGCAGATAGGGGAACCGATAAGATTTACTGCATTAATACAACAACGGGTAAGGTTGTTAGGGAAATAGAATCGCCTGCATATTGGCCGATGGGTTTGGCATGGGACGGAAAGTATCTTTGGAATGCCGACTATAAGGGGAGAACGGATAAATCGGAGAGCAGAGACGGAATGATCTTTAAAATTGATCCGAAAGACGGGACAATACTTAAAACATTACAAGCACCGTCAAGGAGTCCGAAAGGTTTAACTTTTGACGGCAAATATCTGTGGTGTGTTGACGATAGATCAGACAAGGTCATTCAGTTCAGTCAAGCGGACGGGACAACAATCAAATCATTTAAGTCTCCGGCAAAAGATCCGAAGGGGATTGCATTTGATGGAAAATATTTGTGGATATCCGATAGAGGAAAAGATGAAATTTACATGGTGGATCCGGCTACAGGTTACGTGATAATTATTATGGATGCTCCGGGAAATTATGTACATGGTATAACGGTAAATAGGAATAAACTATGGGCGGTTGACCATGAGAGTGATAAAATTTATCAGTTAAAAATAAGAGATGGTGTAAAGTTTGTAAAAAAGAACAAGGAGCTTCATAAAATAACTTTTAACCATAATGTTACCTGTTACGGACCGGGAAAGATTAAAACACTAAATGTAAATATTGCATTGCCAAGAAACAGAGATAATCAAAAATTGTTAAAAAAGTTTGAATACAATATAAAGCCAGCTAAAATTTTAACGGATAAATGGGATCAACAAACGGCTTTGTTTACATTTAAGGACATTAAACCGGGTGAAAAAAAAGTTATTCAGGTAACATCAATCGTCCAAACATACGATGTCCGATATTTTCTTTATCCGGAGAACGTGGGACGATTATCGGATATACCCAAAGGTATAAAAAGAAAATATCTGCAAAATGACGAGAAATATCAAATTGACAATGAAATAATTCAAAAGACTATTAAAAGTGTCGTCGGAAATGAAAAAAATCCGTATTGGATAATGCGAAAGCTACACCAATATTTAATTGATCATTTATATTATAAGATGGACGGTGCTTGGGATACAGCTCCTACCGTTATTGCAAACGGTCACGGTTCTTGCTCCGAATATACTTTTGTTTTTATTGCACTTTGCAGAGCAGCCGGTCTTCCTGCAAGGTATGTCGGTTCGACCTGGGATAGGAAAGAATTGGCATATATGGATGACGTTTACCATAGATGGGTTGAGGTTTATCTCCCTAATTACGGGTGGATTCCGACCGATCCTACTCATGGGGACAGAAAATCTCCGCGTGACCAAGCATTTCCAATCGGACTTGTCAGGAATTCGGCATTGATTACGACTCAATCGGGTGGAGGTTCGTCAACGATGGAATGGACTTACAACAGCAATGAAAACTATACTACTGAACCGAAAACTAATATAAATATATCTAACTTTGCCGATTGGGACAAGATAGATGAAGAAATAGAAAAGAAGTGATTTGATGGAATAATCCGTTTGTTGTGTTGTTATTTCGATCTTTTATAAGAAAACACGGGAATTTGTTCAAACTTTTTAAGGAGGAATTATGAAGATCGGTAAATTGATTCTGGTACTTATATTAACGTCTTTTTCTTTATTTTCAAATACTGTTGAAAAACCCAATAAGAGTACATATTTTGATGAAATCAAGAAGAATGCTCCCAAGATTTATATTGATTGTGATGATTGTGATCTTGATTATGTTAGAACTAACGTTAGTTTTGTAAATTATGTCACCGATGTGAAAGAGGCTCAGATTTATCTGTTGATCTCATATCTGAATACAGGCAGCGGTGGACGTAGATATACCTTTGAGTTTTCAGGACTCAAGAGATTTAAAGGATTAGATGAAAAAATCGAATTGATAACATCTCAAAGCGATACCGACGATGAGATTAGAAAAGAGGTTGTCAAAACACTTAAAATCGGATTGATAAGATATATAAAAAATTCAGATCTTGCAAAATACATTAATATTTCCTTTGAAAAAAAATTAGATCCTACAAAAACCGTAGACAGATGGAAAAGTTGGGTTTTTAATATAGATATGAGCGGATGGTTTGACGGCGGAGAATCAAATAGTGGAAAAAGATTGATGTATGCTGTTTCTGCAGACAGAATAACACCCGAATCAAGAATCATGTTGAAAATGTTTTCAAGTGTTTATAGTTCTTACTTTAAAATTAAGAAAGGTGAAGAAATTAGGAGTGTAAAGAAAGGGAAAGTTGTTAAAGGAGTTTATGTGAAAAGTATTAACGATCACTTGTCTGTCGGAGGAAATTTTCGTGTTCTATCATCTACTTATCGCAATAAAGATATGGAGTTCAGTTTATCTCCTGCTATTGAATATAATATTTATCCTTACTCGGAAGCTACGAAAAAACAACTCCGGATTAAGTATTCACTGGGCTATAGAAAAATAAAATATCTTGAAGAGACTATTTATGATAAAAAAACGGAAGATTTATATTATCAAGAAATGTCCGCGGCACTTAAGTTGAAACAGAAATGGGGTTCAATAAATACTTCTTTGACCGGATTTACATATTTTCACGATTTAAAAAAATATTCCATCGAGCTGAATTCCAGTATTTCCTGGAGGATAATTAAAGGACTCTCGCTAAGATTAAGTGGAGGATACTCTATTATTCATAATCAGCTTTACCTTCCGAAAGGAAAACTCACAAAAGAACAGATATTACTTAATGTATCTGCAATGTCAAGTAGTTACGAATATTGGTTCTCCGCAGGAATTAGCTTTAGATTCGGATCCATCTATAACAATGTTGTTAATCCCAGATTCGGATATTAATTTATTCGGTTAACACGTTTTTATTTAAATAAAACAAAGTTAAATATCCTTTTTGCTTGATCACTTCTACGGTAAGAGGGGAATCTCTTATCACAAAATGTGCATATATCGGAGTGAGTTATGTTTCTTTTCGGAACCCCGATTCTCTTCAGACATACTGTAATCCCTTTTATTAAATCCATTAAATATTGCCCGTTAGCTATTTTTTTGAAAAGATCGTCTATAATAAAATCCGATTCTCTAAATTTTTCCACAAGGTCACTTTGTACATTGTAACATCTCCCCTCAATAGCAGGTCCGGTAAAAAAAAACAGATCATTAGTGCCTGTCCCCATTCTTTTCAACAAATCGATAAGGTTTTGTCCTATACCTAAATATAATCCTCTCCATCCGATATGGATTATTCCGGCATATTTATAATCTCTTGTTCTAAAAAACAGAGGGACACAATCCGCTGTTCTGATCACGATTAGAATTTTTCTCTCACACAGTATAATTCCGTCTCCTTCCGATTTTTCTTGAATGTTATTTGAAAAAAAAATTTTATTTCCGTGAACTTGTTCCAATTGTAATATTTTTTCTGCATTAAGGTATTCCCCGATATCATTTATATCCGCATCAGATTCTGTAAAACCGAATGCAATCCTGTTATCTTCATGAATATGGAAAATTGATCTTTTAAATTTTTTTTTATTTATTGACATAAAATTAATTGTCACCTTAATCGGTGATAGTTGTCAAGAACGGAATAGTTGTTTACAATAGTTACCTAATGAAATTTTCGTTATTGTGAGAATAAAATGAAAGAATTAGTATACTGTCCGAAATGTGGAAATAAGCTTAATGATGTGATTGATGGTGGTGTTGTAAGGATGATATGTAGATCGTGCGATAGGATTGTATATGAAAATCCGGTTCCGGCAACAGCAGCAATTCTATTCAATAATTCAGGAGAACTTCTCTTAGTTAAAAGAAATGTTGAACCCAAAAAAGGGGGTTGGTGCCTGCCGGGTGGATTTAATGAAATTGGAGAGACTCCTGAAGAATGTTGTTTAAGGGAGCTTAAGGAAGAGACCGGACTGGAAGGGATGATCGGAGATATTGTAGGATCGGTTCCGGGCAACAATCCTTTTTATAAATCCGTTATTGTTACGGGATATAGCATAAAAGAATTTACCGGACAATTATCTGCAGGAGATGATTCCGATCAAGCAAAATTTTTTAGTTCTGAGAATATGCCGGAAATTGCCTTTAAAAGTCATAAAGATCTTCTCGGTTTTTATATTCACAAAACCGCTATATCATCAAATAAAAAATTCATTCCTGAAAATATAGGTGCATACGTTATAACAGGCGGTGATCATATAACAATTGCAGAAAATGCTTGCAAGGGAGGAGCAAAAATAATTCAATACAGAGATAAAACATCATCAAAATCTCAAAAACTTAGTATTGCAAGGACTATTCGACAAATAACAAAACAGTCAAAGACACTGTTTATTGTTAATGATGATATAGATATTGCTTTAATATCCGAAGCGGACGGGGTACATCTCGGACAAGATGATATTTCAATAAAAGATGCAAGGGCAATTGTTCCGAAAAATTTTATCATAGGTAAATCCACCCATTCATTAGAACAAGCAATGAAAGCAGAAAATGAAGGAGCAGATTATATCGGTATCGGACCGATTTTTAAAACACCGACAAAGGAAGATTATATCCCAATCGGCGTAGGAACAGTTAAAAAGGTGATAAATCATGTAAAAATCCCTTTTGTGTGCATAGGAGGATTAAATATAGGTAATATTCAAGAGTTGGTAAATTTTGGAGCAACAAATTTTGCCATGGTCAGAGAATTTTCTTCTAATACGGAAAACAAGGTGAAAAAAGTTAACAAAATGGTGTTTGTCTAATCGTCAAGGATATGTTTTTCTTTCTCTTTCTCAATCTCTTCTAATTTTTTAATGTTTTCATCTACAACCTTTTGCAGATCATCATAAAATCTTTTTTCTTCATCTTCAGAGATATCTTTGTCATCTTTCATTTTTTTTACCATATCTCTGTAATCTCTTCTAAGATTTCTAATTTGTGTTTTTCTCTCTTCGGTATATTTTTTCAATTTCTTAATTATTTCAAGTCTTCTTTGCTCATCAAGAGGGGGAACGGGAAGTTTTATTACTTTACCGTCTGAAAAAGGGTTCAAATCAAGATTCGAATTTCTTAATGCTTTCTCAATATCACTTATGATATTTGAATCCCATGGTTGAATAACTATTAAATTGGGCTCTGGAATCGACAATGTTGCAACCTGATTTATCGGTGTAGCTGTACCGTAATATTCAACGGAAAAATCATCAAGTACATTAATAGAGGCTCGTCCGGTCCTAAACTTTGATATTTCTTTAATATAAGCATTAATTCTATCTTTAAATTTTGCTTTTATTTCATCTATGATCTCGTGCAACATTTTCACCCTCCCTTACTTATTAATGTCCCGATATCTTTTTTTACAACCGAATTATAAATATTATTCTTTTTATTTATATTAAAAATTTTAATGTTAAGATCATTCTCTTTACAAAGGCTTACGGCTGTACTGTCAAGGACCTTAAGTTCTTTTGATAAAACTTCGGAATAAGATATTCTTTTAAATTTTACGGCATCATTGTTTTTAATCGGATCATGTGAGAAAACTCCATCAACCATAGTTGCTTTTAAGAGAATATCCGCTTTTATTTCTATTGCTCGTAAAGCGGCTGCTGTGTCGGTAGAGAAGAACGGACTGCCGGTTCCTGCGGAAAATATGACTACACGATCTTTCTCAAGATGCCTGATAATTCTCCGTCTTATAAAGGGTTCGGCAATTGATTTTATCTCAAGAGCAGAAATCAACCTTGTAATCAATCCTGTTTTTTCAAGAGCATCCTGAAGTGCAATACCATTAATAATTGTTGCAAGCATACCCATATAATCGGCTGATGTTCTTCCTATACCGAGGTTATCACCTCTTCCACCTCGAAAAAAGTTTCCACCACCGGTTACAATTGCAATTTGAATACCGAGATCATGAACAGATTTGATTTGTTTGGAAATGGAAGTAATGGTTTCTTCGGAAATTCCGAAAGTATTACTACCTTTTAATGCCTCTCCGCTGAGTTTTAAAACAATTCTCTTGTATTGCGGAATATCATCCATTTTAGAATTCTTCGCCTACCTCATAGCGGGTAAATCGTTTAATTACGATGTTTTCACCTATCTTATGAATTTTTTCAGTTAAAAGACTCTCAATCGTATATTGATCATCTTTAAAAAAGGTTTGATTAAGGAGACAAACTTCCGAGTAGAATTTTTTAAGCTTACCCTCAACGATAGTATCAATAATATTGTCGGGTTTTCCTGAATTTTTAAGCTGTTCTCTGATTATCTCTTTTTCTTTATTCAACACTTCTTCGGGAACATCATTGCTTGATATGTATTCTGGATTCATTGCAGCTATTTGCATTGAAACATCTCTTGTAAATTGGATAAAATCTTCATTTTTTGCTACAAAATCCGTTTCGCATGCAACTTCAATTAAAACACCGATTTTATAATTTTGATGAATATAGGAATTTATGACACCTTGATTTGTTGTTCGCGAAGATTTGGATTTTGCTTTTTCATATCCTTTTTTTCTTAAATATTCGATTGCCTTATCAAAATCTCCCGAGGACTCATCCAATGCCTTTTTACATTCCAAAATACCAATTCCTGTTTGCTCTCTGAGCTTTCTTACCGTTGCCATATCTACAGACATTTTAGTTCTCCTTCTCTTCCGTTTCCTCTTCCGTTATTTCTTCCGAGTCAACCTCATCTTTGCTTTCATTCTCAAGTTTGAGTGCATTAGCTTCCTTCTGATCAATTCCGGCTTGAACAGCCTCGGCAAATTTTGAAACAAATAATTTAATTGACCTTATTGCATCATCATTACCGGGAACAGGATAAGCAATACCGTCAGGATCGGCATTTGTATCAACAATCCCGACAATCGGGATATTCAACTTCTTTGCTTCATAAACAGCAATATCTTCAAAGTTTGAATCAATGACGATTATAACTCCCGGAAGACCTTTAAGGTTTCTCATTCCCCACAAATTTTTATGAAGTTTTTTATATATCTTTTCCAGTTTTGACTGTTCTTTTTTGCTCTTGACATCCCATCTTCCGTCTCTTTTCATTTCGTCAAGGTCAAGAAGTTTCTCAATGCTCTTTTTTATCATTGAGAAGTTTGTCAATAATCCGCCAAGCCATCTCTTGTTGACATAATGAAAATGAGACTCTTCCCCCAATTCGGAAATTATAGTTTGAGCTTGCTTTTTTGTCCCCACAATTAGAGCCTCTTCGCCCTGAGCAACGACATCGGTTACAAAACCAAGTGCATCTCTAAACATCTCAATGGATGTTTGGAGATCAATGATATAAATCCCATTCTTTTTCCCGTAAATATAGGGTTTCATTTTCGGATTCCATTTACGTACCTGATGTCCGAAATGAACACCGGCTTCCAACATTTCTCTCATGCTTACTGATACCATAATTCCTCCTACCTCTTATGGTACTGAGAAGCCTTTCTTGCCTTCAATAGACCATATTTTTTCCGTTCTTTTTCTCTTGAATCTCTTTTTAATAATCCGTTCTTTTTTAGTGTGGGTCTCAATTCGGAGTTAAATTCTATTAAGGCACGAGATACACCGAGCTTTACTGCATCAGCTTGTGCCGAAACACCACCACCATTAATATTTAAGTATAAATCAAAATTTTGTGCGTTGTTTGTCAATGCAAGTGGTTTGTAGATAGCAAGCTTATGAATTTTTTGCGGAAAATATTCATCAAAAGCTCTCTTCCTTTTGTTAACGACCAGTTTCACTTCGCCTTTTCCGGGTCTCAAATATACTCTTGCTACACTGGTCTTTCTTCTTCCTGTTCCGTAATATTGAACTATGCTCAAACTATCCTCCTTAGAAAACTATAGATTCAGGTTTTTGTGCTTTATGATTATGATCAGAACCTGAATATATTTTTAATTTCTTTAAAATTTTTCTGTTAAGTTTGTTTTTCGGAAGCATCCCTTTTACCGCCGCTTTAATTATTCTTTCGGGGTGAGATTCCATCATCTTTTTATACGATGTTTCCTTGATACCACCCATCCATCCGGAATGTCTATAATAGATTTTTTGTTCCTCTTTGTTTCCTGAAAGTTTTATCTTATCGGCATTAATAACTATTACAAAATCTCCGTTATCGAAGAATGGAGTATATGTAGGTTTGTCCTTTCCCCTTAAAATCGTAGCGACTCTCGTAGCTAATCTTCCGAGTATTATTCCTTCAGCGTCAATCAGAAGCCATTTCTTGTCTTTCTCATCTTTTTTTGGTATAGCAGTCTTGTTCTTCTCATTCAATTTCATTTTATTCCTCTTAAAGGGATAGTATTATAATATTTTACGGTTTTTGTCAAGAATAAGCTCTCATTTTAAAGTAAATAAGTATGGTTTTCCTCTCTTTTGTGAAAAAAAGTTCAAATTTCAAACCATTTTAAATATTTTTTGTTGTCTCCATCAGAACTTTGCTTATGATAAAATTCATTATTTTTTGCGGAATAATTATAATCGTTTTCCCATTCTTTAATATTTTCCACAATTGCATTAAGGGAAGAGAAAATGTACTCCAGTTCCTTATCGGTCATTGTAGGATGCAGAGAGAGGCGTACCCATCCCGGCTTTTCAGAGAGATCTCCTTTATCAATCTTATCGGTTATTGATTTGGAGTGTTGATATGTTACGTTAAGAAGGAAGTGACCGTAAGTTCCGGCACATGCACACCCTCCCCTAACCTGAACACCGAATCTGTCACTCAAAAGTTTAACTATCAGGTTGTAATGGATTCCTTCAATGTAAAAAGAGAATACACCGAGTCTATCTTTGGCATTATCTGCAAGTATTTTCATCCCATCAATCTCTTCCGATAATTTAAAAGCCTTTTTTAACAACTCTTTTTCCCTTTTCTCAATGTTATGCACCCCCATTTGTTCTTTAAGTTTTATTGCCAATGCAATTCTGAAAGATTGAATAAATCCGGGTGTTCCTCCGTCTTCTCTAAGTTCAATATCATCTATATATTTGTATTTTCCCCATGGATTTGTCCAATCAACCGTACCTCCTCCGGGATTATCGGGGACATCGTTACGGTATAAAGATTTGTTAAATACCAGAACTCCCGAAGAACCGGGACCTCCGAGAAATTTGTGAGGAGAAAAGAATATTGCATCAAGTCTCTCCAAGGGATCGGAAGGGTGCATATTCATATTCATATAGGGAGCGGAAGCGGCAAAGTCGATGAAACTCAATCCGCCGTGCTCATGCATTATTTTACTGAGAAGGTGATAAGGAGGAATAACTCCGGTTACATTCGAACAAGCAGAAAATGATCCTATTTTTAACTTTCTGCTTTTATATATTTCAAGCAATTTTTCCAACTCATCCGGATCTACGAAAAGATCATCGGAAGGTGAAATGATTACCACGTCAGCTATGGTCTCATACCATGAAGTGTGATTCGAATGGTGTTCCATATGGGTAACAAACACTACCGGACGATCATCTTCATCTATATCATTTTTACGAACAAAAGGACTTTGTATTTTTAGCCCGAGTATCCTTTGGAGTTTGTTAATTACACCGGTCATCCCGTTGCAGGCTGTTATAACTATATCATCTTCCGAAGCATTAACATGTTCTCTGATTATTTCATGTGAATAATGGTAGGCGTGGGTCATTAGTGTTCCGGTCTTACTCGTTTCGGTATGGGTGTTCGCTACAAACGGACCGAAATTATCCGTAATCTTTTTCTCTATCGGACGGTATAATCTACCGCTTGCTATCCAATCCGCATAAACGATTTTTTGTTTTCCATAAGGTGATTTATAAGTTGTATTGATCCCGATAATATTTTTTCTGAATTTTTTAAAATATTTTTCCATATTGTTCATTTTTAAATTTTAACATATTTATACTGATCGTACGTTAACATGTTTGATTTTTTTTTTAGTTTACAATACTATTTTATCGGAGGAATAAAAAATGGCAAATTTTATGGATGAATTTATGGGAACTTACGGTTCAAAGGTATCAAAAGATCTTTCAAAAACGCTTGGAGTTAATAAAGGGCTGTTAAAACAGATTATTCCCCAAATTGCTCCACTGATACTTGGAGGATTGAAAAAGCAAAAAGATAATCATGGTGGAGATGCGAGAATTGACCATATTTTGAATAAATACGGAAGTTCCGATGTTCTTAATGACCTTGGTGGATTGTTCAGAAGCAAAGCCGATGATCCGAATCCTGATCCCGGACTCGGTGGACTATTGGGTAATTCGGGATTTCAAGCATCAGATGTGATAGCAAAAAAATTCAATGTGGATTCGAGTATTATTTCAAAGATTATCCCAATGCTTGCTCCTGTAATTCTTGGGGCTCTTACAAAAAAGAGAGATACCGGTGCGGGATCCGGTGGTATCGGAGCTTTACTTGACCAAGATGGTGACGGAAGTGTTCTTGATGATGTTGCAGGGTTCCTTATGGGGAGTTTAGGTGGCGGCAGAAAGAGGGGTGGCGGTCTTACCGGAGCACTTGGCGGACTGCTCGGCGGACTCTTCGGAAAAAAGTAGAATTATAATTTGTTTGAGACAAGATAAAAAAATAAGAGGAGGAAGAATGAGATTAAATGCACCGAAAAAAATTGTATGGCTCATTTCTTTAATTATTGCTGTATTGGCTGTTATTAGTACATTTGTCGTAATTCCATTTGTTACGGTTAACGCATTTTGGGCTATGGGAGTAGCTTGGCTTCTCCTGTTTCTTGCTACATTTCTAAAAGGATTTTAGCAGTAGTTCCCGTATCCCTTTATTTCGAAAGGGGTACGGGAAATATTTCTATTTCGGTTATTCTCTCAAAATTTTCAGTGTTAAAGTCATTTGTTTTTTTCTATAATAAACAGTCTACCCGACAATAGGTCCGTAACCCATATTTTTCCGTTCTTTCCCGATTTAATCTGTGATATCTCGTATATCGAATCACCAAACTGACCTCTCAAGTAAAAAGCTGTATTTGAATTGTTAAACGATGTGTCCCCGTATGGATAAGAAAATTTCAATATTTCTTCAATTTTTCCTGTTTTGATATCAAGTTCGAAGAAGCGGAATTCATTGTCGTTGTGAGCGGTTATAAATATTTTATTATCAATGAGAGTCATGTTATCAGGAAACATGTCATCTGGTATTTCGAAAAATTCGACTGTTTTTCCAATACGCCGAATGCTGCTACTACCATGATTAAGAGAGTATAAATATCCTTTATGTAAAATAATTTTCAACGGTTCCTTTTCGGTTTTTATATTTTCTGTTTGAAGGGTCTTTTTATCTATTTTTGTTATTGAATTTGAGTCAAAATTAGAAATAAATATGTGTGTTTTGTTGAATACAAGGTCTGTGGGAGTAAGTCCGGTACTGATGTTTGCAATGAGTCTGTTGTCTTTTGCATTGATAATCATTAGATTTCCATTTTCCGTATCTTTCTCTCCCGTCTTTACCAAATATATTTTATCCTGATCATTATCATACTTGAGAATTCTCTGAATATTTTCTCTCTGAATGGAAGTGTAAAAATAAATTCTTTGCTGAGGCGAAAATAATCTAAGTCCCTTTGGAAAATATGTAAGAAAAAGTTTTTCCTTACCCCAACTGTTCTGAAGTCCATAAAGTCCACCTCTCTTGTCAACAAGAATTTTCTGAGCAAGTCTCGGTACTCTTCTATCAAAGATTTGGAAGGTTTTTTTATCAATTTCAAGGATTCCGTTTTTTGCCCCCCATATATAGACAAGAGGCCAGTAAGATTGGTGGGGACCGTAAGACAGAAAGATATTTCCTTTGCCCGATTTTATTAAAGAGGTGGGGTAGGCAAACGGAAGTTTATGAAATTTTATTTTTCCTTCCGATGTCACTTCTGCAAACTCATCCTCGGTATTAAAAACAAGAAAAGAATCTTTCTCTTCAATCTCTATCAAATCAAGTGGTGCCCATCCTGTTCTTATTTTTACCTTGTTAAAGTTTTCGGTGTTAAGTACGGTTAGTGCAGACCCGAAAGATCCGTTTACCGCAGTGGCTCCAAGCGGGATATAGAGTTTATTGTTTTTCGGATTTAATGCAAGTGAAAACATATGAGGAAGAATTCCGACATTCTTTATTCTCTTTTTCAAAACTTGATTCTTTAAATCAATGATGTATATTTCACCAAAAGCCCAACTTGCAACGTAGAGCTCGTTTTTCTTGGAATTTACAGCTGATGCATCGTTCCCGTAAGAAGGGATAATTACTTTTTTTACAGATCCCTCTTTATTTTTGAAGTCTACAATATGTACTATCGGATGGTTATCATACGGTATATATATTTCATCCCTTTTCGGGCAGTAGTTTATTCCTACACCTTCAGATAGAGAAGGAAGATCTATGAAAATGTCATTTTTTTTTTTGCAATCAATTTTGAGAGCTTGAATAACTTTTCTTTGTGCTGTTTCGGTTACAAGATAGAGATTATGTTCTTTCTCGTTATATCCTGCAAAGTGAAATCTATCCCCTTCTTTTATATTCAAGGATCTCTTCTTAATGATTTTCCCATTTTTTATATTTAGGGTAATGAGAGAGGAAGTATATCCATCAAACACAAAAACACTGTTTAATTTAGGATCGGTAACAATCTTTCTGATTGGCGGTGGCGGAGTTTGGTTGAGATTCACCATTTTTTCCGTTCTGTCAAATATTTTAATAAAATGGAACTTTCGTTTTTTTAAATTAAGAAAAGCAACTTTTTTACTTTCTCTTCCGACAAGGAAACAATTTCCTGTAAAACTATCAACGGCTACCATATCATATTGTTTTTTCGTATTGAGTGTAACAGATGATTTTGTGTCGGGAAAAACAATACTTAGTGATTTGAATCCTATCAAATAAATATTGCCATTGCTGTTATTTACAGTGAAGGATTCTTCTTTTAGGTATTGCGGGATTCTTCCCTCAATGGGAATATTCGTTACTTTATTACTGCTACCGTTTATAAGAGATACGGAAGAACTGTTTGTATTTACAAGAATTGTACGATTTCTCCCTTTATCATATTTAACCATAAGAGGTCCAATCCCGTTATTTTTAATCCCAATTGAATCAAGAAAATTAACTTCGATTATCTTAGTCTTGGAAAAGTTCGGTAAAAACAATAAACTTATTAACAAAAACATTACTGAAGACCTCATTCTTCCTCCTACACAAATGTTAACAGAGGGTGATAAAAAAGAAAATACGAAGTTGAAAAAAGTTTGTTTTTAGTTTAGAATGGAATTGAACTAAAAAAAATAGTCCAACCTACTTTTTGCTGTTGTGTAACGTATTGTTAAAATAAATATAGGAGATCAAAAAATGGATAAATTAAGTCGGAGTCTTGAAGATTATCTCGAATCAATATATATAATTTCTTTAGATAAAAAAATTGCAAGAGTGAAAGATATCGTAAACAGACTGGGTGTAAAATCATCTTCTGTTATAGGTGCAATAAAAAAACTTGTTGCAGGCGGTTACGTTGAACATGAACATTATGGTCACATAGAACTTACAAAGGAGGGGAGAAAAAGAGCTGTTCGATTGTATGACAGACACACTACTTTGACTAAATTTTTCCACGAAATTCTTCATGTTGATAAAAAAATTGCAGAGGAAGATGCATGCAGAGTCGAACATGAACTTAGTGAAGAATCCTATAGTAGAATTATTAAGCTTCTTGCTCATATAATTTCACTTTCCGAAACCGACCCGAAATGTTTCAATGAATTAAAAAAATCTGTAAATGATTAAAAATAATTTAAAATAAGATTATATTTTCAGTAGGATTCTTGACACACAATTTTATTTCTGATATTTATCGTCCATATTTACATCAGGAGAAATTTTAATTGGATAAAGATAAATTATTAAGGCATTCCGTACTTCTTAAAAATTATAAATTGAATAAGCCGTTAAATATAATGGAAGTTTGCGGAACCCACACCGTTTCTTTTTTCCATACGGGAGTAAAGGATATTTTTCCCAATGGGTTAAATCTTATTGACGGTCCGGGCTGCCCTGTTTGTGTAACTGCCAACGGTTATCTTGATCGAGCTATAGAAATTCAAAAAAAATATAATGTTGTCCTTGCAACTTTTGGAGACATGATCAAAGTACCTGCCTCATATACTTCGTTGCAAAAATTAAAAAGTGAAGGTGGAAGGGTTGAGATAGTCTATTCTCCAATGGATGCACTTGAGATGGCAAAACAAGATAAGAATAAGCAGGTCGTTTTCCTTTCCGTTGGATTTGAAACCACAATACCTGCAGAAGCGGTAACCCTAAAGAGAGCCGTAGAGGAAGGTGTCGATAATTTTTCGATTTTAACCGGAAACAAACTCACTCCGCCTGCCGTTAAAGCTCTTTTGGAACTTGGAGAAGTTAAAATTGACGGCTTTATCCTTCCCGGACATGTAAGTATAATCACCGGTTCCGAAAAATGGAAGTTTCTTGCAGATTATTTTGGGAAGCCTTCTGTTATTTCAGGATTTAATTCGGAAGATCTTATCATGGGTGTTTTAAGGCTTGTGCAGTTAATTGAGAATGGTGATAATAAGATTGAAAACTTATACAAAAAAGCAGTTACTAAAAGAGGAAATCATATAGCTCTAAACTTAATTGAAGAATTGTTTGATGTGACAGATACGAAATGGAGAGGAATAGGAACAATACCGAAAAGCGGGCTTGAGCTAAAAGAATGTTATGGTAATTTTGATGCGGAAAAAAAATTCCCCGTAACAATGCCCGAAGAAGTGGAAAATAAAAATTGTAGATGCGGAGAAGTTCTGAGAGGTCTTATTATTCCGACCGAGTGTCCTTTATTCGGAACGGTTTGTACTCCGCGAGAGCCTGTTGGTGCATGTATGGTATCTTTTGAAGGTTCTTGTTCTGCGTACTATAAATACGGAAAATAAAAATGGATGATAAGATTTTGATGGCACACGGAAATGGTGGAGAATTGATGGGGAGTCTAATAAATAAGCTTATCATAGAAATACTCGGAAAAGATTCCGTTCAGCTGGACGATTCTGCTATTGTAGGACCGGAAGAAGGGAAAATAGTTTTTACTACCGATACTTATACGATTACTCCGATCTTTTTTGAGGGAGGAGATATTGGGAAACTTGCGGTTAACGGAACTGTAAATGATCTTGCGGTTATGGGAGCCGAACCTAAATATTTATCTTGCGGACTTATTCTTGAAGAAGGTTTGGATATGTCCGAGTTTGAGAAGATTCTTTATTCGATGAAAAAAGCAGCCGATTATGCCGAAGTCCGGATTGTGACGGGAGATACCAAAGTTGTTGAGAGAGGAAGTGCAGATAAAATTTTTATCAATACTTCGGGAATAGGATTCCAAAACAATTATTCCTTCAGAAATGAAATAAAATCTGGAGATGTTGTGATAGTTAACGGAACCATAGGAGATCATGGCATATCTATCATGGCTGAAAGAAACGGTCTGTCATTCTCAAAGGGCCTTTCGTCGGACAGTGCACCTTTGAACAAAATGTTAATGTCCTTAGGCAGAGAATATGGAGATCATATTAAGTTTGTCAGAGATGCGACACGAGGAGGGATTGCTTCCGTTTTAAATGAAGTGGCTGGAGATCGGGATTTTAGTATTAAACTAATTGAAGATTATCTCCCCATAAAAAATGAGGTAAGAGGTGTTTGTGATATTCTTGGTCTTGACCCTCTATATGCAGCAAATGAAGGAAAAGTTATTTTGATTGTCAGTAAAGAAACGGCTGATGATATTGTAGAAAGTATGAGAAAATTTCCTGAAGGTGAATTATCAAAAGTGATTGGATGTGTCGACTCAAACTATTTTGGAAAAGTTTACATTGAAACATATGTAAAAGGACATCGGATTTTACCTTTACTACAGGAAGATCAGTTACCAAGAATTTGTTAAGAGTATAAGATTAACAAATATAGGAGGTACGAAATTATGCTGAAATACAAAAATTTATCGAATCCTCCGTTTCGGTTTTCATTTTTCATGTATCTTGTAGCTTTACATTCATTTATTGCAGGAATCGGATTAATGTTTTTACCATCTGACCTATTCACAAAATTAGGGTATAGTGCGATTTCCGAACGTTTCTTTACTGTTCAAGGCGGTGTGTTTCATATTGTAATGTGTATAGGGTATTTAATGGTTGCCTTTAGGAGAGAAAAATATGAAGGTGTGATCTATTTTTCGGTAACTGCAAAATTTATTGCAACTTTTTTTTTGATCACCTATTCTATTTTTATTGATTGGATTTGGGTGGTATTTTTATCGGGAATATTTGATTTTCTGATCGGATTAGTTATTATTTTACTTTACAAACAACATATTAAGTATCTATTATCAGGTGACAGATGAAAACCATTCCTTCAATAATTGTTACCGGTGCTTCGGGAATTGTAGGAAGTAGTTTTGTAGATTCAATAAAAGAAAATTTCAGAATCTATGCAATAGCAAGAAGGTCCCAAAAAGAAGCCGGTGTAAAACCTCATCCTAATATTATATGGATTCAAGTTGATATAGGTGATTGGATTTCTCTTCGTTGGGTAATGCATAATATAAAAAGGGAAGGTGGTGCCGATTTTATACTTCATCTTGCCGGATATTATGATTTTGAATATACTCCTAATCCGGAATATGAGAGAAGTAATGTAAAGGGGACAAAGTATATTTTGGAGCAGGCAAGGATTCTCAGAGTAAAAAGATTTATATTTGCAAGTTCAAGTGCTGCATCCGAATTTCCTGTGAAAGGAGAAGTTTTGACCGAAAAGAGTCCTCTTAACGCACAATATGATTATGCAAGGTCTAAAAAAAAAGGAGAGAAAATGGTAAAGGATTTTTCAAGATTCTTCCCATGCTCTATTATTAGGTTTGCGGCGGTTTTTACCGATTGTTGTGAGTATGGTCCGCTGTATGTTTTCTTATCAACATGGCTTGAGAAGAGTTGGAATTCAAAAATTCTCGGAGGAAAAGGACAATCGGCTATCCCTTATATTCACACGAATGATCTTAATCGACTTATAGTAACGGTGTTAAATAAACATCAAAATCTTCCCGATTTCGATGTATATCTTGCAAGTCCCGATGGCTCTACATCTCATAGAGAATTATTTGATGTCGCAACCAAATTTTTCTACGGATCACAAGTTCGCCCGATAATGATCCCGAAACTCATAGCATACCCCGGAGTTATTTTAAGAGATATTATTGGTAAAATAACCGGAAACAGACCGTTTGAAAGACCATGGATGATTAAATATCTTGACAAAAAACTGAATATTGATTCATCATATACAAGAAAAACCCTTAACTGGTCCACTACAAAAAGACTTTCAATTCAGAGACGGCTTCTCTATCTTATTGAGAGAATGAAAAGTAATCCGACAGAATGGCACTCGAAAAATAAAATTGCTCTCAAAAGAGATCCTTTACGTCCGAATCTTTTGATTTATAATTCAATAAGCAGATTAAAAGATGAGATCGTCGAAGATGTAAACAAGATGTTATTTTCCAATTCGGTTGAGAAAAAACTTGAAAGTTACAGAAAAATGAGAAGAGAAAATATAGAAAGGGACATAGAGTTTTTTATTCAACTTCTTGCGGTTTCGGTCAGAACAAAAGATAGAATGGTCATTCTGGAATATGCAAGGACTCTTGCATATATGAGAAATAAAGAAGGTTTTAGTCTCGAAGAAGTATCGACAGTTGTGACTGAAATGGGTAAGATCATTCTAAAAAAGATTGGTGAGGATAAAGAACTAAAAGTAAAAAAGCAAGACATTTATGATCTTATATCAATAACTCTTCAGATGACCCTTGATGAAATTGCAGATTCTTTTGAAAAAATATCTTTAAAGAAGAATGTTGAAGCCGTTTACGATAGAGATGAGATAGAAGAACGAATTAACGAATTGGAAACGTTCTACCACACTTCAGATTGACCTCTTGTTTCAGTTTCCTATTTCCTGTGATTATTAATTATTATTTGAAGTCATTTTCATAGAATAAACCGAAGAGACACTCGGTTCATTCATGCTGATCCCGTAAATATAATCGGCTTCTTCCATTGTTTTAAAATTATGTGTAATTATTAGGAATTGCGTTTTTTCTTTAAGTTTGTGGAGGAATTTTAAAAATCTCTGAATATTTGCCTCGTCAAGAGAAGCATCAACTTCATCGAAAACACAGAAAGGTGAAGGCTTATATTCGAAAAGTGCAAAAAGAAATGCAAGAGAAGTAAGTGTCTTTTCTCCACCGGATAAAAGACGAAGTCCTTGTAATCTTTTCCCGGGAGGTTGTGCCATGATTTCAAGTCCGGTCTCAAGGATATTTTCCTGATCGGTAAGTGTCAAGTCTGCCTCTCCACCCTCAAATAAAATTCTGAATATTCTTTGAAAATTTCCCCTTATCTCTTCAAATGATGATTTAAAGCTTTTTTTTGATTCTTCATCAATTTTATTTATGGCATTATTCATATCTTCAATGGAATTAAGGACATCTGCTTTTTGAGAAATAAGTCCTTCATAGTCTTTTGCAAGAAGTTCGTATTCGGATTCGGCTGAAAAGTTCAAACGGTTACTATCTCTCATTTTTAATAGCTTATCGTTTGCTGAATTAACTTTTTCCTCAAGATCGCTTAATTCGAGATCAAGAAATTTTTTATCAGGTTTAATCTCTTTTAACTCCAAATTCAATTCGCGAAAAGATATTTCTTCAAGAGAAAAAATATCCTTTTTTAATGCTGCAAACTCAATCTCTTCTTTACTTTTGATCTCCTTAATAGTATCAAGCTCCGCTCTCGTTTTTGTTAACAGTTCATTCTCTTCCTTAAGCTTCGAATTCAACTTATCAAGAAGGCTTTCATCTTCTTTTATTGTTTTCTCGGATGTTGCTTTTATAACCGAATTGGAATTTTGTTCTTTTTTATAATCCTCAATATTCTTTTTGATACCATTTATCTCTTGAGCAAGATCCGTACTCTCTCTCTCTTTTGCTTTAATATCCGTCTCTTGTTCGGCTTTCTCCTTTTTTAATCTTGAAAGTTCGGATTCTATGGAAGTAAGTTTTTGTTTTGAAAGATTCAGGTTGTTTTCTGCTCCGAAAAATTCTTTTTCACTTGAACTCAAATTAACATTAAATTTACTTTCTCTTTCTTCAATAGATTCCCTCTCTTTCAATAGTTTTCTGTTTTTTAATTCTATATCCTTTTTTTCTTCCGATTTTGTTTTGAGTTGCTCAGAAAATTTCTTAATATCCATATTATCTCTTTCCAACTCAAGTTCAATTAATCTAATCCTTTTTTGATTTTTCTCCTTTGAGTTTATAAGGTTTTCAAGATTTGAACGGCTTCTGATCATTTTGTGCTCAAGCTCCTTAACAAGTTGAGATTTTTTATTAAATTTA
>Ga0256846_1000081_pt1 | contig 41090 bp, 35 predicted proteins | sample TevniametaG_FD_189098 | JGI IMG/M metagenome (GOLD analysis project Ga0256846, IMG submission 189098) | Tube worm associated microbial communities from hydrothermal vent at the East Pacific Rise, Pacific Ocean - Tevnia | ecosystem: Host-associated > Annelida > Integument > Unclassified ...
ATCTGTGACCGTCCCGCTTATGCGGGATGCTCTATTCTCCCGATGCTTCGGGATGAGCTACGCGACCTTGTTTTGTTATTTCATTATTTCAATTCATAATCGCAACAGTCTCGATATTTCGAGAAGAATCTGTGACCGTCCCGCTTATGCGGGATGCTCTATTCTCCCGATGCTTCGGGATGAGCTACGCGACCTTGTTTTGTCATTTCATTATTTCAATATATTCGTAAAAAGACCATCTAGACAAGTGTATTTGGCCTTTTTAAGTCGGGGTAGCAGGATTCGAACCTGCGGTCTCCTGCTCCCAAAGCAGGCGCGATAACCGGGCTTCGCTATACCCCGAAAAAAAGGTTGCGGAGAGACAGGGACTCGAACCCTGGCAGCCCTTGCGAGCTGACAGATTAGCAATCTGCTCCGTTACCACTCCGGCACCTCTCCAGGCTATTTTGGACAACTCCAAATTAGCGAATGCAAATTTAAAACTAAATAATTAATAACACAAGAAAAAAATATTTTTTTTATTTGGGATATTCTACGCGAAGATGATAGATGTTTTTTAGTTTTTTCTTAAAGAGTTTTTTGATAAGATTGATTTCTTTTAGGGTGATGTCAGCATTGTTCAATAAGCTTTCATATAGCTGATTATCAATTATCTTCTCAACAAATTCTTCAATTTTTTGAGCCGTAGGCTCCCGTAAGCTTTTTGATGCGGCTTCAACAGAGTCTGCCATCATCAGAATGGCAGTTTCTTTGGAAAAAGGATTGGGACCGGGATATCTGAAATTTTCTTTATCAACACTCTGATTATTTTCAAGTGCCTTTTTATAGAAATATTGCACCAAGCTTGTTCCGTGGTGTGTTCTGATAAAATCAATCACTCTGTCGGGGAGATTGTTTTTTCTTGCAATTTCAATTCCATCAATGATATGTTGAATGATGATTCTAGCGCTTTCTTCCGGAGCAAGATCATCGTGGTGGTTGACACCTGAGGTTTGATTTTCAGTAAAGAAAAACGGATTATTCATTTTTCCAATGTCGTGATAGAGTGCGCCTGCTCTGACCAATAGAGAATTTGCCTTAATTTCATTGGCGGCAGCTTCTGCCAAATTAGCAACTTGTAACGAGTGGTTAAAAGTCCCCGGAGCTTTGTCCGATAGCATTTTTAATAATTTGGAATTGGTGTTGGATAACTCCAGAAGAGATACATCGGAAACCAATCCGAATATTTTTTCAAAAAATAAAATGAGTTGATGCGAAAGAGCGATGGTTAGGACACCGTTTAATAAGAATAAGATAAATGTTTTTCCATTGATGAGCTCAATATTCCCTTCGTGAATCAGATGAAAGGCAAAATATCCAATGATATATATGAAGATTATTTTTCCAACGGAGTTGAATAAATTGGAACGTTTTGTCAGCTCTGATACGGTTAGAATGGTTACGATTCCTGCCATGATTTGAATGAAGATAAATTCAAAACTGTTAGGGACAACAAAACCTAACAAGAGGATGGTTAAAACATGAACGAATAACCCCACTCTTGCATCAAAAAAGGCTTTGAGAATCAGGGGCAAAATCGCCATAGGAACCAGATATACGTAACTTGCATCAAATTTCACAACCAATGTTGTGATGATAATCATGAACAGCACGTTGAAGACAATCAAGCTGAGTTTGACATTATTTTCAAAAATTTCTTCTCTATACTTGGCAAGAAAAAGAAGAAGCATTGCCAAAACAATGGCAACCAAAATACTATAGCCTGTATAAATCCAGATAATTTTTTTAGAAACCACATTTTGTTCTCTAAACATCATTTTTAGAGAATATAATTCCTGAAATTTTTGATTATTGACAATTTCTCCTTTAGAAATGATAAATTTCCCTTTCGGAATCAGTATTTTATTGGTGCTGATATTTGCTAATTTTTCTTTTAGAATTTTTTGTCGATAAAAATTATTTGTTTTCAAGTTGGTTTTTAGATTGGAATAAAGTATTTCCAGAAGTATTTTTCTGAGTTTCGGTTTTGTTCTCAGCACTTTTTCAATAATATTTTTTACTTGATGCGTGGTGTATAATTTGTTAATGTCTATATCTGAGATTGTTTTTTCTTCAATGAGATATAATTTTTCTTGCTTGGCATTTTTGGGGAGTTGTTCAATAATGCCTGTTTTATAGATTTTAAAAATAATATTATGGCTTGATTTTTTAAGAATTGTTTTTTCCTCATCCGTAAGAGATGTGTTCTGATTGATTTGTTCAAAGACGGATTTCTGAATACTTTCAATGTCAACGGATTCTTTTTTGATAAAAAAAGGTATGTTTTCAGCGACAGAATCCTTTTCTTTTTGGATTTCTGCATCTGTTTTCTTCAATGTAAAATCAAAAGGAGCGTATAGACTCTCATATTGCCAAGGTTTGTTTTTTTCAAAATCATATTTAAATTTTCCTTCTTTTGGGAAGAAATAAACAATTAAGAACAAAGTACTTATAAAAATAAGAGCCTTGTAGATTATGTGGGTGTTTTTATAAACCTTATTTAAAATTTCTTTCATGCCTAATAAATATCAAGGACGAAAATAAGTATTTTTTATCAAAACGCTTTTCATTAATGAATTTATTTGTATTTTTATGTTCAATTTTAAACAAAACAATATGAAGTCACCACAAGATATAGTTATCATTTCGATGGCGAGAACGCCTATAGGCAGTTTTAACGGTTCGCTATCTAAAATTCCGGCACCGAAATTAGGTGCCGTAGCCATAAAAGGCGCATTGAAAAAAATAAATTTGAATCCTGATTTAGTCGATGAAGTCTATATGGGAAATGTATTACAAGCCGGAGAAGGGCAAGCTCCTGCACGTCAAGCAGCTATTTATGCGGGTATTCCTGACACTGTTCCGGCAACAACCGTGAATAAAGTTTGCGCATCCGGTATGAAAGCTATCAGTATGGCTGTTCAGGCTATTAAGGCAGGAGATGCTGAAATCATTGTAGCAGGCGGGATGGAGAATATGTCGATGGCTCCACACTATTTGGCAGGCAGAAATGGACAAAAATTAGGAGACATTAAGCTCAGAGACGGTTTAGTTCTCGATGGGCTAACGGATATATACACAATGAAACATATGGGTGTTTATGCCGATATGTGTGCCGATGAATATAAAATCTCAAGAGAAGAACAAGACAAATATGCCGTGAAATCGTATAATCGTTCTGCTGAAGCCTGGAAAACAGGAAAATTCAAAGACGAAGTGGTTCCGGTTGAGATTCCGCAACGTAAAGGAGATCCTGTTGTTTTTGAAGAAGATGAAGAATATAAGAATGTTAGATTTGAGAAAATTCCTTCATTGCGGGCTGTATTCACCAAAGAAGGAACAGTGACCGCAGCAAATGCTTCTACAATAAACGATGGGGGTGCTGCCATAATCTTGACAACGAGAAAAAAAGCGGAAGAATTGGGTGTTAAACCTTTGGCAAGAATAGTCTCTTATGCAGATGCTGCTCAAGATCCGAAATGGTTCACTACTTCACCGGCAAAAGCAGTGCCTAAAGCATTAGACAAAGCAGGATTAGGAATTGGAGATATGGATTATTTTGAATTGAATGAAGCTTTTTCAGTGGTGAGCTTGGTCAATGAAAAATTGATGAATTTGCCGTCGGACAAATGCAATGTCAACGGAGGAGCTGTTTCTTTGGGACATCCGTTAGGGGTTAGCGGCACACGCATTGTGATGGCGTTGATTTCCGTCTTGAAACAGAATGATGCTAAATATGGTGCTGCAGGAATTTGCAATGGAGGCGGAGGAGCCGGTGCTATGATTATTGAAAATGAATAATATCAAATAAGTTGAAAGTTGTTTTTTTGAGATGATTTGATTTCTGATATAACAACTTTCAGCTTTTAATTTTTGACTCATAAGATGTTTGCTATAAACTTTGCCACAATCGTTCCTATTCGTGCATCATACGCCGATGAGTCTGAAATCATGACTCAAATGTTGTTTGGAGATACTTTTGAAATTCTCGAAACGCACCATCAATGGAAATATATCAGGACTGCTTATGATAACTATGAAGGTTGGATTGATGAAAAGGTGGTGTTGGAAATTTCTCAGGAAGAATTTTATGAAATCAATCGAGAACAACAATATTATACATCTGATGTTCTATGTGAAGTGGTTTTTCCAAAATCAGGAAAATTTATGCTTCCGATGGGAAGCTTGTTGCCGCATTTTAATCCTACGAACAGAAGTTTAAGGTTGGGAGATGAGACAGGTGAGTTGAAAGGAAACTTCATCACGGGAAAACATGACAAGATGGAAGTGCTCAAAATTGCTTTATCTTATTTGAATGCGCCATATCTCTGGGGCGGAAAAACACATTTCGGTCTGGATTGCTCGGGACTGACACAAATGGCATATAAAATGTGTGGCTACAACTTATCGCGCAATGCTTCACAACAGGCGTTACAAGGGGAAAATATTGATTTGAAAGATGCAGAAGCCGGTGATCTGGCATTTTTTTCCAATGCCAAAGGCAAAATCATTCATGTAGGTTTTTTGATTGGCAATGGACAAATCTATCATTCACACGGAAATGCGCATATTGACCCGATTGATGAAAAAGGAATTTGGAGCAATAAATTTCAACGCTATTCTCATCAATTGAGTCATGTGAAAAGCTTGAGTTGACTATAAGACTAAAAAATCAGCCTCCAAACTTGTGCAACCAAAAAGGTGATGATAAAACCTAAAAAAAGTGGGAGGAGAGATGCAACAAGAGTCCATTTAAGGCTGCGTGTCTCCTTATAAATAGTGTAAATGGTTGTGCTGCACGGATTGTGTAACAAGCTGAACAGCATCACATTAATCGCTGTCAGTAGTGTCCACCCGCCTGTTTTTAATAAATTTCCGGTGGCATTTGCAGATTCCGGTTCAAACATCACGCCGGCACCATTTCCAATATGTGTTCCGGTTACTAAAACAGTCAGCATAAGAATGGTTGGAATGACAATTTCATTAGCCGGAATAGCGATGATATATGCCAGCAGAATGACCCCGTTCAAACCAATCAAGAAACCAAAACCATCTAATGATTTTATAAGTCGTTCCGCTACGGTTTCATTGCCTATGTAAATGTTTGAGATAGACCAAATCACAGCTCCTGCGGGTGCAGCAAATGCAATGGCACGCCATAACACAACTAGTGTGCGGTCGATGAGTGAAGTATAAATAGTTCTCCAAAACACGGGAGGTCTGTAGGGGGGGAGTTCCAAATTAAATGTGGATATCTCTCCTTTCAGAATGGTGTTTGCCAATATCCACGAAACAAAAAACATAAAAAATATGCCTAAAACGGCGATAGCCACAACCGCAGCCATAGAAATAAATCCGGACAAATATGAGGGAACAATAGTCCCTATAAATATTGTTGCCAATAAGATTTGTGTAGGCCAGCGCCCATTGCAAAGCGAAAAGTTGTTGGTGATGATAGCAATTAGTCTTTCTCTCGGACTGTCAATGATTCTTGTTGCAACCACTCCTGCGGCATTACAACCGAACCCCATGCTCATGGTCAAGGCTTGCTTGCCGTGTGCTCCGGATTTTTTGAATAGATAATCCAAGTTAAAAGCCACTCTGGGCAAATAGCCGAAATCTTCCAGTAAGGTGAATAAAGGAAAAAATATCGCCATAGGGGGTAGCATTACGGCAATTACCCATGCAACCGCCATGTAGATTCCATCAATCAGAAAACCGTCCAACCACCACGGCAGTCCGACTTGTTGAGAGAATTTTTTTAGGATAGGATGCATATAATCAATTAATAGTTCGGATAATAATTCGGAAGGATAGTTTGCACCTTGAATGGTAGTCCATAAAACAAGAGCCAAAAGGAGAAACATGATAGGAAATCCCCAAATTTTACTGGTGACAATTCGGTCTATTTTTACGTCTAATTTTGTAGATCTTTTTTGTTGTTCCGTACTGACAGAATGTTTTACAATTTCTGTGGCATCGGCATATATTGCTTCTGTCAGACCGTCATGAAAGTCGTCTCCGATTTGCCAACGAAGATTATTTGCCAAATCGATAAGTTTCTCTGTGTTTTTGGTAGGATGTCCAAAAAAATTGCCGGTTTTTAAAGCATTGATGATTTGCAAATCTCCTTCCAATAACCTGAAACCAATCCAGCGGCTGTTTGAAATTTTTGAATATTCAGATTCAATTTTTTTCTTGAGTTGATTAACTGCATTTTCAATGTTCTCAGGAATATTTTTAATACGATACGGACGGCAAATAATTTTTTTTTCGGCGACGTTATTCACTGTTTGAATCAGTTTATTGATGCCTTTATTGGATCTGGCATTGGTTGTCACAACCGGAATTCCCAGTTCTCTTGAAAGATTGCGAGTGTCAATTTCAATATGTTTCCTTTTAGCTTCATCTATTAAATTCAAACAAAGCACCGCTTTGTCAGTGATTTCTAAAATTTGTAGTGCTAAATTCAAATTTCTTTCCAATCTGGTGGCATCCACAACGATAATGGTTACATCCGGTTTGCCGAATAGAATAAAATCTCTGGCGATTTCTTCATCTTCTGAAGTAGACAGTAGAGAATAAGTTCCGGGTAAGTCGATGAGTTTATATTTTGTTTTTTTGTATTGAAAGGCACCTTCGGACCTCGTAACCGTTTTTCCCGGCCAATTTCCTGTGTGTTGTCGTAATCCGGTTAGTGCGTTAAAAATTGTGCTTTTCCCCGTATTAGGATTGCCCGCCAATGCCACTACAAAGTTGAAGTTTGTTGTGTCTGTTCCCAATTTTTTTAAGTCTTCAAAAGAGTTGGCAGGACAGGATGTGCAGGAACTTTCCGGTTTGATTTTCATGCTTCTGCTTTTTTAATAAGGATTTTAGATGCCTGATTATTACGAATAACAATAGAAGTTTCTTTGACGAGATAGGCATTGGGCTCGCCCAACGGATTTAACAAATCAATCTTTATTTTTGCCCCCCGAACGAATCCTAAATCCAAAAGTCTTCTTCTGGCTTCTCCACGACTTTCTTTTGAGATTCTCACAATGGTAGCGGTTTCTCCGATTTTCAAATTGGTGAGTCTGACGATATCATCTGATAAGGATTGATCTTTTTCTTCGATTGTGGCGATATCAATATTTCCGGCAACGATTGGTGTAAGTTTGAATTCTTCTCCCTCAGAATAGAAAATAACTTGATTGGGGGAGTTTTCAATAACTCTGATTTGAGAACCTATATGAATATCTTTGGCAACGATTTGTTTATAAATAACATCAGGATTATCTTCGATATGGACAATTTTTCCAATTTTTCCAACCGACAGACTTGATAGGGATTGTGATTTGAATTGTGCAATTTTTCCTGAAGATGTGGGGATAGGGTCGCCGTGAGGGTCAAAAATGGGGTTTCCCAGTTTTGATGCCATTAGATTGGCTTGTTCTTCATTTGTTTCGTGTTCTTTTTGTTCTGCAATTCGGTGCCATTTGCTTTTATCGAAACCTGTTTTCTCTGCCAAATATTTTTCCCAAAGTCGGTGCATTCTTATGATGCGTAGCGCATATGATTTTCCGTTTTGTGTCAACAAGAGCCGCTCTTTCTTAAAAGAAATTAAATTTTCGGAAATCATGCTATTAATACTGCTAATGACAAAAGCGTCTTTGTATTTTAAAATTCTGCTAACATCATGAATGTTTAAATTCTTTTCCTGTTTTTCACTTCGATATAATAGTTTAAGAATATCTTCAATAACAATTTTTTCTTTGACTTTGTATTTATTTTTTATCAACCAAAACCATCCTTTATCAGGTCTAAAAGTCAACCACAGCAGGTTTGTTGCTATAAAAAAAATCAAAAGCGCATGTAAAGGGTTGTAAGTAACTGTCATTATTTTATAAAATGCTTATAAGCTTTTTGTTCAAGAGAGATAAACAAATATACAACTTTTGCGTGGTTGCGGATTACATTCTGTATGATATAAATTCTATTTTTTCCGGAGTTCAATCATTAAAAGTCCCATTATGCTTATAATTGCCGTGAAAAGAATAAGCAGTATTCCGTTTTTGCTTTCGGTATCGGATAACCAAACATAAACACCGGTAAGTAGAGGGATGACAATAAAAATGCCTTTAAAAATATTAAGATGATTTTTATGTTGTAAAACTTTTTCCAAAACTTTGAATGAATGGACAATAACTACGGCAAAAATCAAGATATACAGATATAGAATAAATCCGGTAAAAAAGACATATTTGGAAGAATCTGCGCATAGATAGGACGTAAAACAGATTTGGTTGGGCTTGCTAATCAATATAATTGTCAGTGCCATAAAATATAGCAGGATGGTATAAAAACCATAGAAGTAGATTTTGTTTTTCAGAGCTATTTTTTGTTGGTGTTTGCCAAAGACGTTTTTGTTCATAATATTTTATTACACGTTGATATAGGTTTAAAAGCCTTGTCTGTCCAGATGCAGAAAATATGCAATTAATTAAACTATTATTGCAGCCGATAGCGGTTTAATCAATTAAATCAAATTTCAGGTAGTTTTGCAAAACTTTTGGAATTTTGATTCCGTTTTCGGTTTGGTTGTTTTCCAAGAGAGCAGCGAGCACTCGAGGCAATGCTAATGAACTGCCGTTCAATGTGTGTGCCAAACGTTTTTTGCCATCTTGATCTTTAAAACGCAATTTAAGCCTATTGGCTTGAAAGTCTTCAAAGTTAGATACAGAGCTCACTTCCAACCAGCGTTTTTGTGCAGCGGAATAAACTTCAAAATCGTAGGTTAGGGCGGAAGTGAAGCCTAAATCTCCACCACAAAGACGAACAATGCGGAAAGGTAGTTCTAATTCGATTAAAATATTTTTTACATGATCCACCATTTCGTCTAGTGCCGTATAAGAATTTTCGGGATGTTCTAATCTGACAATTTCAACCTTATCAAATTGATGCAAACGATTCAATCCGCGAACATGAGCACCGTATGATCCTGCTTCTCTACGAAAACAAGGTGTGTATGCGGTGTTTTGAATCGGAAAGTCTTTATAAGATATGATTTTATCTCTGTAGATATTGGTTACCGGAACTTCTGCGGTCGGGATGAGATAAAGCTCATCTCGTTCCACCTGATACATTTGTCCTTCTTTGTCCGGCAATTGTCCTGTTCCAAGTCCGGATGCTTCGTTAATCAATAGCGGTGGCTGAATTTCATCATATCCGGCAGTTTCATTTTTGTCCAGAAAATAGTTGATAAGTGCACGTTGCAGTTTAGCACCTTTTCCTTTGTAAACAGGAAAACCTGCACCGGTTATTTTATTGCCTAATTCAAAATCTATGATGTCATATTTTTTTGCCAATTCCCAATGGGGCTGAGCATTTTTATGAAGTCCCGGAATGTTACCGTATTCGAAAACTTGTTCATTATCATCTTCATCTTTTCCAAAAGGAACCAAATGGTTCGGGATGTTAGGAATTTGGTAGAGAATTTCTTGTAATGCAAATTTGGTTTGTTCCAAATTTTCAGTTAACGTCCTTGTTTTTTCTTTGATTTGAACGGTTTTTTCTTTTAGAATTTCTGCTTTTTGCGGTTCTCCGTTTTTGAACAACAAACCGATATCTTTAGAGAGTTTGTTCATTTCAGCTAACAAATTATCATTTTCGGTTTGAATTTTTTTTCGCTTATCGTCAAGAGATATAGCTTTTTCAATCATTTCCGTAGCATCAAAATTTCTTTTCTTTAAAGCCTCTATAAAACGTTCTTTTTCCGTGCGAACTATACTGATTTGCAACATATTTTTTGGTATTATTTGTATATGTGATTTTAAGACTACAAACATAATTCAAATGTAGAAGTTTAACAAATATTATTGCATCTGCAAATTGGATGAGTATAATTCAAGAAGGAAAATAATCTTTTATAGGCAATAATTAAGAAAAGCACACCAATTTGGTGTGCTTTTCTTTTAAGGTTAAGGCGATAGAAAAATTATTTTTTAATAATTTTTCTACATATTGTTTTCCCGCCAACTTCAATTTTTAAAAGATATATGCCGGAAACCAAGTTTTTTACATCAATAATTGTTTGACTTTTTGTTTTTTTGATTTGCTTGCCAAGCAAATCAAATATGTATGTATAATCTATTTTATCTTGACCATTTGTTTTTATATACAGTTTATTGCTAACCGGATTTGGATATATTTCAATAGAGGACAAATTGTGTTCATTCACTGTGGTATAGCAGTTTGTAGAGTAACCGGCGCCGACAGGTTTTGTCCAATTACTAGGAATGTTATTGATGATGTTGGGATCAACCTGAATACATCTTAGCTTTGGTGTTCTGGTTCCGGCGACAAGTCTCAGGTTAACATTATTTCCATTTGCTATATTGAGACTTTCAAGGTGATCATTATAGAAACATCTCAAGTAGGTTAATGCACTATTTTTGCTCAAGTCAAGCTGCGTGATTTTAGTTTGATAACAACTGAACTCCTTTAAATTTACGTTTTTGCTCAAGTCAAATTCATTTATCGAGGATAACGAACATTTTAGTTTTTTCAATGCAAGGTTTTTACTTAAATTCAAATTAGTTAGATGTAATGTAACATCACAGTCAAGTTCTTCTAACGCTACGTTTTTACTTAGGTCTAGTGATGTAATTGAAGTTTGGTTAATATTTAATACTTTCAGTTTAGTGTTTTTACTTAAATCAATATTCTTAAGTTGGTAGTTGGTGTTGCAATTGAAGTGGGTTAGATTAATAAAGTATTCAATACCTCGTAAATCAGGAGAAAGAATTCTTTTAAAAGCAATGTTGAGATTTGTTACAGCCTCTGCTTCAGCTTTTGAAATTTCGCCATCACCATTGGTGTCCACACCGACAGACAGGAGTGCACGCTTAAAAGATGCATCAGGAATGTTTATATTTTGTGCAATTAAACTTTCTTGAATAATCATGAATGCTATTAAAAAAAATACTTTTGTTTTCATAAGCTTAATTTTTTTTTAAACCGGTTATTCCACAAATGTAAATAATATATTGTACTTAGCTTATTATTAGACTGTTAAAATTCATTTAATTTGCTTTTTTTCTTTTTTTGAACTTATTTCATACCTTTGAAAAAAATACTAAATGTCTGTAGAGATTGAAAGAAAATTTTTGGTAGAGTCTGATTTTAAATCCGATATAAGCGAGCGATACCATATTGTTCAGGCTTATTTAAGTTCCAATCCGGAGCGTAGTGTTCGGGTGCGTATCAAAGATAAGCAGGCATTTCTGACCATCAAAGGAGCATCTGGCAATTCCGGAACAACACGTTATGAATGGGAAAAAGAAATTTCAACTGACGAAGCTGAAGAATTATTGAAATTAGCAGAGTCGGGAGTGATTGAAAAAATAAGATATATTATTCCAGCCGGAAAAAATTTATTTTTTGAAGTGGATGAATTTCTTGGAGACAATCAAGGTTTAATACTTGCAGAGATTGAATTGCCCACCGAAGAATATAGCTTCAAGAAACCATCTTGGTTGGGAAAAGAAGTTACGGGAGAAAAAAAATATTATAACTCCATGCTGAAAAAATATCCGTACAAAACTTGGAAATAAGATCGCTATAATGAGAATTGATAGCTAATCGTATATTTCATGCCGAAACCCAATCCTGAGGAGTTTGTAGAAAAGAATCCCGGTATATAAGCTGTGGAGAAGTCGCTCAGTTTTGTGGTTGCAATCAGATATTTAGCCGAGATTTGCATGCCAAAATAAATATTTTTGAAGGTTTCCACTTGCATGCCGCCGGTCAGCTCGAACCAAGTGCTGTTTAGAGAAGCGAATTTTTTGTTGGCAATAATAGGTTTAGGCGGAGAAATTGCTCCGGATTGGTTGATGGTATAATGATGTAAAAAGTGTTCAAAATCACTGTATCCCAGCCTGAAACCGACTGTGATATTATTATCCATTCCCGGCCAATTGTCATACAAATTATAGTCCAGCCCCAGACGATAATAATTTCCACTAGTATGGTAGTCATATAAACTATTGCCGGTATGATGGTTTTCATTGCCAAAATCAAAACGGATAATATAATTTTTATAAACATTGGCATCTGCGGAAAAATCCAAACTTTGGTGTCCGTATAATTTCGCCCAAGCATATTTTCCCAAATCAAAACCTATTTTGATTTTCATGGGTTTTCTCTTTGTTGGAATGATACTGTCATGAGACATAATATTGTCTTTTACGGACGTGTTTTGTGCCTGCATGCCAAATAAGGAAAAAAATAATATGCTAGTGAAAAATTTTGACATGTGCCGTGGTATCAATATTGATTTTATGGGTGTTAATTTTTAAATAGTCCATCCAATTTTGGTTGTCGGATTGGATTGAAGCTTGAAAGTCATTGAAAATGGTTTTATATCCGCATGATTTTGAAACAAAAATATTTTTTCGAACATAAGAAAGAGAAATAGTATCATTGTTTGTTCCTTTTGCCAAAATAAATTTACAATCATTTTTGTTGACATTCAAAGGAATGCTAAGACTGTCTTTTTCCTCATTATTGATGAGTGTATCATTATTTGGAAGAGCAATCAAACTCAAGTTGGCAACACTTTTGATCGTGCCGGGGTCAGATGCATCATAGAATCGCAGAATCAGCTTTGGTGTCATGGGAGACAGACAAGTGTCGTCTTTTTCACAAGAGAAAAACAAAGCGCTCAGAAAAATAAAGGAATATATTTTTTTTAGTAGATTCATCGGCTAAAATTACGATTTTTTCTTAGACAGCAAAACAATATTTTCTACGTGGTGTGTGTGTGGAAACATATCCACCGGTTGCATTTTTTCAATTTTGTACAGGTGTTTCATTAAACTCAAGTCTCGCGCTTGTGTAGCAGAGTTACAACTCACATAAACAATCTTTTCAGCGCTTAGTTTCAGGAGATTGTCAACCACTTTTTGGTGCATGCCGCTACGCGGCGGATCGGTGATCACCACATTTGCTTTGCCATATTTCCTGATAAAATCTTGTGTGAAAATTTCTTTCATATCTCCTACTATAAATTCAATATTATCAATTTTGTTGAGTCGAGCATTCTTCTTGGCATCTTCGATGGCGTCGGGAACAGATTCAATGCCAATAATTTTTTTGGCATGCTTTGAAATAAATTGCGCAATGCTTCCGGTTCCGGTATACAAATCATAAACAATATCATTTGTTTTGATGTTGGCAAAATCACGAATGATTTTATACATTTCAAGAGATTGTAATGAATTGGTTTGAAAGAATGATTTGGCAGAAATCTTGAAAGTCAAATTTTCCATTTTTTCCTCAATATAGGTTTTTCCATGATATGGAATAACATCTTGATCATAGATGGAATCATTGTCTTTTTCATTGACAATATATTGTAGCGATGTGATTTTCGGAAATGTTTTTTTGACAAATTGCATCATTTTTTCAATTTGTTTTTCATCGTTTCGGTAGAACTGTATAACAACCATCCATTCTCCGATTGATGTATTTCGAATCATTAGTGTACGCAGAAGCCCTGTTTTTTCTCTAGGGTCATAAAAACTAATATTATTTTCAAGCGCAAACCGTTTAATTTGGTTTCTGATTTGGTTTGAAGGTTCTTCCTGCAAGTGGCATTCATCGATGTCCAAAACCTTATCCCACATGCCGGCAATGTGAAATCCTAAACCTTCACGATTTGTGATTTCTTGCTCTTGTTCAATTTCTTTTTCTGTCAGCCAGCGCTTGGCAGAAAAAGAGAATTCCATCTTGTTACGGTAATTGTAATTTTTTGGAGATTTTAGAATAGGAAAAGTTTGTTCAGGTAGTGTCAGATTTCCAAGACGAGTCAGATTGTTTTCCACTTCTTTTTGTTTGAATTTAATTTGCTCTTCGTAATTGATATGTTGCAATTTACAGCCTCCACAAATGCCAAAATATTTACATTTAGGCTTAACTCTTAAATCAGATAATTTTTTGATAATCAATGATTTTCCTTCGTAGTAAGCTTTCCTTTTTTTGATGGTCTGAATATCTGCAATATCCCCGGGGGCAAGAAACGGAACAAAAATAACTCTGCCGTCGGCAGCCTTTCCAACGGCTTTTCCTTTCGCACCCAGATCTACAATTTCAACATTTTCAAATAATGGTTTTTTTCTTCTTCTGCTCATAGGGCAAAAATACTAAAAACTTTATAGCAACAAGTGAATAAATAATTTGAATTTTTTATCACTACATCGGCTTTACTTACATCTTTCCTTGGTTTATTGAATAAAATTGTTGATAAGTTCATCGGCAGGCATGTAAAAAATAACCTAAACTTTATTATCTTGCGACCTGAAATTTTATCAAGGTTTTATGGCTAAGAAGCAAACAGCAGCTTATACTGAAGAACATATTCTTTCACTGGACTGGAAGCAGCATATTCGTATGCGCCCTGGAATGTATATCGGAAAATTAGGAGATGGCTCGTCGCCCGATGACGGAATATATATTTTGATTAAGGAAGTGATAGACAACTCTGTAGATGAGTTTGTGATGGGTGCCGGAAAAACGATAAATGTTGCCATTGAAGAGAACAAAGTTATGGTGAGAGATTATGGGCGCGGTATTCCGTTAGGTAAGCTGATTGAGGTGGTTTCCAAGATGAATACCGGCGGAAAATATGACTCCAGAGCTTTTAAAAAAACAGTTGGATTGAATGGCGTGGGGACAAAAGCCGTGAATGCCTTGTCAGAACATTTCAAGGTGCAAGCCTACAGAGAAGGAAAGACCAAATGGGCAATTTTCAATAAAGGAGAACTGATTCAAGAATCTGATTTGGAAGCAACAACGGAAAGAAACGGAACTTATGTTGAATTTATTCCGGATTCCGAAATTTTTCCTAAGTACAAATTCAGAACAGAATATCCGGAAAAACTTTTCAAAAACTATATTTATCTCAATACGGGACTCAGTATTCGTTTCAATGGAGAAAAATATCATTCGGAAAACGGATTGAAAGATTTGCTGAGTGAAAATATTCCGGAAACCGACAGGCGATATCCAATCATTCATCTGAAAGGAGAAGACATAGAAGTGGCCATTACGCATAGCAAAACACAATATAGCGAAGTGTATTATTCTTTTGTCAACGGACAGCATACCACACAAGGCGGAACACATCAAGCAGCTTTTCGCGAGGCGGTAGTGAAGACAATCAGAGATTTTTATGGCAAGAATTATGATGCATCAGATATCAGAAAATCAATAGTGGCAGCCATTAGCATTAAAGTGATCGAACCGGTATTTGAGTCGCAAACCAAAACAAAATTGGGTTCAACCGAGATGGGGGGCGGATTGCCGACGGTGAGAACTTATGTGAATGATTTTATCAAACGAGAACTAGACAATTATCTGCACAAAAACACTGATGTAGCTGAAGCAATTTTGCAAAAAATAGTGCAGGCGGAGCGTGAAAGAAAAGAATTGTCGGGCATCAGAAAATTAGCGAGAGAACGCGCTAAAAAAGTAAGTCTGCACAATAAAAAATTAAGAGATTGCAGAGTGCATTACAACGATTTGAAAAAAAGCAGTCGTTTGGAAAGCACTCTATTCATAACTGAGGGAGATTCTGCAAGCGGGTCAATCACAAAGTCTCGAGATGTGAATACACAAGCAGTGTTCAGTTTGCGGGGAAAACCGGTTAATTCTTACGGGTTAACCAAAAAAGTAGTCTATGAAAACGAAGAATTTAATTTGTTACAAGCAGCTTTGAACATAGAAGAAGGTCTGGAAGATTTACGCTATAACAATATTGTGATTGCCACGGATGCAGATGTGGACGGAATGCACATCAGGTTGCTATTGCTTACATTCTTTTTGAAATTTTTTCCTGAGATAATCAAAGAAGGACATCTGTATATTTTAGAGACGCCTTTATTCCGAGTGAGAAATAAACACGAAACTTTCTATTGTTATTCAGAACAAGAAAGATTGGATGCGATTGAAAAAGTCAGTAAACGCGGAAAGCCGGAAATTACTCGTTTTAAAGGTTTGGGAGAAATATCACCAAATGAATTCAAGCATTTCATAGGCAAAGATATTCGTTTGGAGCCGGTAATGATGGATCCTAACTTGTCTATTGAAGAGTTGTTGAGTTTTTATATGGGAAAAAACACGCCGGACAGACAGAAATTTATTATTGACAACCTGAAGGTGGAATTGGATGTGGTTGATGATTAGGAAAAAGTGAAAAATTTAAAATCCTTAAACCGGAGTGAAGTATAATTGCAGAATGAGTTAGGGGGTTTATAAGGAAGAAGTGTTATTTGGAGAGAATAATCCTAATAAATTAATCAATGAATAACAGATAAATGACATATGTGAAAAAAAGCTGAAAAGTAAAGGCTAATAGCTAGAACAAGTATGGACGAAAATATACATAGCGAAGAACGTCACGAGCAAGAATCGATCAAAAAAATCAGTGGAAAATTTAAAGAATGGTTTTTAGATTATGCTTCTTATGTGATTTTGGAAAGAGCGGTTCCTGCCATTGAAGACGGTTTCAAACCGGTGCAACGCAGAATATTGCACTCCATGAAAGATTTGGACGACGGACGCTACAACAAAGTGGCTAATTTGGTAGGACACACCATGCAATATCACCCGCATGGAGACGCATCTATTGCTGATGCTCTGGTCAATATGGGGCAAAAAGACTTATTGATTGACACACAAGGGAACTGGGGTAATATTCTGACAGGAGATGGAGCGGCAGCCCCCAGATATATCGAAGCGAGATTGTCAAAATTTGCTTTGGATGTACTTTATTATCCTAAAATTACGAAATGGGCACTGTCTTATGACGGACGCAAAAAGGAGCCGGTCAATTTGCCTGCTAAATTTCCGATTGTTTTGGCACAAGGAGCAGAGGGAATAGCCGTTGGTTTGTCAACAACAATTTTACCGCATAATTTTAACGAACTCATTGATGCCTCTATTAAGATTTTACAGCATAAGAGATTTGTGCTTTATCCTGATTTCATGACCGGAGGTATGATTGATGTCAGCAATTATAACGATGGGAAGCGTGGCGGAAAAATCAGAATGCGGGCTCGTATCAATATAGAAGACAACAAAACTTTGGTGATTACGGAAATTCCTTATAAAACCACTACGGGAAGCTTGATTGAATCTATTATCAAAGCAAATAATAAGGGTAAAATAAAAATCAAGAAAATAGAAGATAATACTTCTGAAAATGTAGAAATTCGCTTGCATTTGCCCCCTGGAGTTTCACCGGACAAGACCATAGATGCACTTTATGCTTTTACAAATTGTGAAATATCAATCTCCCCTCTGGGAGTGGTTATTGAAAATAATAAGCCTTTGTTTTTGGGCGTAAGTGAGATTTTAGAAAAATCTACCAACAGAACTCTTGATCTGCTCAAACAAGAACTGGAAGTAGAACTGCAAGAGTTGGAAGATCAATGGCATGCTGCTTCTTTGGAGCGAATTTTTATCGAAAACAGAATTTATCGAGATATAGAAGAAGAAACCACTTGGGAAGGCGTGTTAAAAGCCATTGATAAAGGACTCAAACCGCATATAAAACATTTGAAACGTCCGGTTTCGGAGAATGATTTGGTGAGATTAACAGAAATCAAAATAAAGAGAATTTCTAAATTTGATATTGACAAAGCCAAGAAGAATATCGAAGCCATTGAAGAAAAAATCAATGAGAAAAAATATCATCTGGAACACATTACAGATTACACGATTGATTTTTTCAAGAATATTAAAAAGAAATACGGGAAAGCTAAAGAGCGCAAGTCTGAGATAAGATCTTTTGAAGATATCGTGGCTACAAAAGTGGTGATGAGAAACACAAAATTGTATGTGAACAGAGCAGAAGGATTTATTGGAACATCTTTGAAAAAAGATGAATATGTGGGAGATGTTTCAGATATAGATGACATCATCACGATAAGAAAAGACGGAAAATTGATGGTATCTAAAGTGACCGATAAAAAATTTGTTGGAAAAGATATTATTCATGCAGCTGTTTTTAAGAAAAAAGATAAACGAACCATCTACAATTTGATTTACAGAGACGGAAAGAAAGGAGCATCCTATATGAAACGTTTCTATGTGAGTGGAACAACCAGAGAAAAAGAATATGATTTGACATCCGGTAATCCACATTCTGAAATCTTATATTTTTCTGCCAATCCGAATGGCGAAGCAGAAGTGGTGACGATCTATCTCAGACAAACAGGAAGCTTGCGTAAAACAAAATTTGATATTGATTTTAAAGAATTAGCAATCAAAGGACGTGGAGTAAAAGGAAATTTGGTCACAAAACTGTCTATCAAAAATATAAAATTAAAAGAAGAAGGGGTTTCTACACTTAAGCCCAGGAAAATATGGTTTGACGATGCCGTGATGCGCATCAACACGGAAGAACGAGGAGAACTGATAGGAGAATTTGCAGGAGACGATGTGCTTCTGATGATTACACAAGAAGGAAAAGTGAGCCTGTTCAGACCGGATATCGAAAAACACTTTCCTGATGATATGATTGTATTGGAAAAACATATATCAGGCAAACCTGTCACGGCAGCCTATTTTGATAAGGCTAAAAATAAATATTTTATCAAACGTTTTTTGGTGGATGAAATAAAAAGAGAAGAACAATTTATTCCGGAAAACGCACAATTATTATTGGTTTCAACCGATTGGTTGCCAATATGGGAGATTCAATTTGCAAAAGAGAGAGGCAAAGACCAAAAACCGCCACAACAAATAGATGTGAGTGTGTTTATTGGAGTGAAAGGAATTAAGGCGCAAGGAAATTTATTGACGAAAAACAAAGTTAAACAGATTGATGCGCTTCCGTCGTTGCATTATGAAATGGAAGAAAAAAATGAATCTGAAACAGAAAATACAATTGAAGAGGGAGTTTCAAAACCGAATAATTTTGAACCTCCGACATTGTTCTAAGTAACAATTATCAATATCTTGCGTCTATTCTTGATATTGACAATATTAAAAGTATATGCTTATTATCTTAGAAAATAATAAAGTGTTGATTAGAAAGAGATTACATCAATGTAAATGTAAAAAATATGTAATTTGCAGTGTTAAAAACAGGATGATTGTAAATTTATTATAAAAAAATAATTAGATTTGTCTATACTTTACATCATTTTATATTGACTTATGGCATACAAAATGAAAAGTAGATTTTTGATATAAAAATGAATTTTAGCTTATGATGTTAAAAAAAATGAAGGCTTTTGATGCGCCTAGAAAACTGGAAGAAAGAGGGGTTTATCCGTTCTTCAGAACGATTGAATCAGAACAGGATACAGTTGTAAAAATAAACGGAAAAGATGTTTTGATGTTTGGTTCTAACAGTTATTTAGGTTTGACCAATCATCCAAAACTCAAAGAAGCATCAAAAATAGCAATAGACAAATACGGCTCAGGTTGTGCAGGTTCCAGATTTTTAAACGGCACGCTCGATATACACCTCGAGTTAGAGGAAAAAATTTCAAGTTTTGTAAACAAAGAAGCAGCTTTAGTATTTAGCACGGGTTATCAGGTTAATCTGGGAACAATTTCTGCAATCCCCGGAAGACATGATTATGTGATCTTAGACGAACTGGACCACGCTTGCATCTATGACGGGGCAAGATTGTCTTTCGGGCAGATGAAAAAATACAAGCACAATGATATGGCATCTTTGGAAAATGTATTACAATCTTTGCCTGACGGAGTGATTAAGCTGATAGTGATTGACGGTGTTTTTAGCATGGAAGGAGATATCGCAAAACTACCTGATATTGTGTCACTTGCCAAAAGATACGGAGCTAATGTGATGGTAGATGATGCACACGGTTTAGGTGTGTTGGGACATCAGGGAAGAGGAACATCCGACCATTTTGAGCTGACGGATGACATAAGTTTGATTATGGGAACCTTCAGCAAATCTCTGGCATCAATCGGTGGATTTATTGCATCAGACAGAGACACAATCAATTATCTGAAACACAATGCAAGATCTTTGGTTTTCAGTGCAAGTATTGCACCTTCAAATGCAGCCAGTGTGATTGCAGCCATTGATATTATTGAAAAAGAACCCGAACGACTCAAAAAACTTTGGGAGAACACCAATTACACCAAAAAACGCTTTGTAGATGCCGGGTTTGAAACAGGAAGCTCGGAAACACCGATTATCCCTATTTTTATCGGTGATAATGACAAGACATTTATGCTGACCAAAATGTTGGCAGACGACGGCGTTTTTATTAATCCTGTAATTTCTCCCGGAGTGCCACCCGGAGACGAGCTGATTCGTTTTTCTCTTATGGCAACTCATAACTTCAATCAAATTGATGAGGCTGTAGACAAGATTATCAAGGCATCCGGAAAATTAGGCATTATCCAATAAAATATCCTTATGAGCATTCAAGTCAAGAAGGTCGAGAACAAAAAAGACCTGAAAAAATTTATCGATTTTCCCCATAGTCTTTATCAGGGAGATCCCAATTATGTGCCCATGTTGCAAATGGCTGCCAAAGAAATTCTGTCTGAAAAGAAAAATCCGTTTTTTGAACACTCTCAGGTCGATAATTTTTTGGCGTATAAAGACGAACAAGTCGTTGGCAGAATATCAGCTATTAGAAATAATAACTATAACGATTATCACGGGTCAAATGTCGGATTTTGGGGTTTTTATGATGTGGTTGATGACTATGAAGTTTCAAAAGCATTGTTTGACGTTGTTGCGCAATGGCATTCAAAACATCAATTTGATGCGATGATTGGACCGACAAATTTTTCGACCAATGACACAGCCGGATTGCTTATTGAAGGATTTGATCGCCCGCCGATTGTTGAAATGACCTATAACAAACCATATTATCAAACACATATTGAAAAATACGGATTTGAAAAAGATATGGATTTATTTGCCTATATGATTTATACCAAAGATGTATCTGATAAATCAGTGCGTTTGGCAAAAATGATTCAAGACAGACTGGCAAAAAAAGGCATTAACATTCGAAAAATCAATATGAAAGATTTTAAGAATGAAGTGGCAAAAATCAAAGAAGTATATAATAAAGCTTGGGAAAAAAATTGGGGTTTTGTTCCTGCCACGGATAAAGAATTTGAATTTTTGGCAGAAGGACTCAAGATGATTGTGATTCCTGATTATGTATTGATAGCGGAACACGAAGGAAAATTTATAGGTTTTGCATTAACCATTCCAAATATCAATGAAATCACAAAATCTTTTAAAAAAGGAAAACTCTTCCCTTTTAATATCATCAAACTTTTGATGAACAAGAAAAAAACAGATTATGTCAGAATCATCACGCTTGGTGTGATAGACGATTATAGAAAACTGGGAATTGAAGCGGTTTTCTACGCAAATATCATTCAATCTGCCAGAAAAAATAAAATTATAGGAGGAGAAGCTTCTTGGATACTGGAAAATAATGAAATGATGGTGAAAGCCGCAGAAAATTTGAAGGGTGTTAAATATAAGACCTATAGAGTTTATACCAAAAGCCTGTCTTACTAACTGTTTTTCTCCCGGACATGCTTAAATAATTTTTGATGAAAGAATCATTCGTGAAGAACAAATATTTGAGTGTTGTCGATGTCGTGAACACGTTGTTTTGGTTGTTTATGCTTGTCTTTTATCTAATTACATTCAGACAATCAGCATACAGATTATACGGATTTTTCTTACTATTCGGTTTGTTGATTTTTCAAATTATTATTATAAAGCTTCGCAAAAAATCTCACAAGCCGAAATGGATAAAACTCTTGCTGCTTTTTTATCCCGTTATTTATCTTGTGCTTATTTTTGATAGCCTTCACCTAACATTGCCCTATATGAATCCGAATATTTATGATGCCGAATTAGCAAATATAGATTTTCAAATCTTAGGAGTGAATCCGACTGTGGCCGTTGAAAGTATTATCAATCCATATTTGACGGAACTGATGTATATCCTATATTTTTTCTATTTTCCGATGCCTCTGCTAATTCTGGGATACTTGTATAAGAAAAAAATGTTCAGAGCATTGGATAAATCTATTCTATTTCTGTTTTTGACTTATTACGGATCTTATTTGATATATTATTTGGTGCCGGCTTTGGGTCCGAGATTTTATGAGCCGATTTCGTCTCTACAACAAGTGAACCTGGATGGATTATGGCTGACAGATATTATTCGAGATACAATCAATTCATTGGAACACAATAAGTTTGATGCTTTTCCAAGTTTGCATACGGCAATATCTTTGACCACTTTTATCATCATAGCACAATACAGAAAGAATTGGCTGCCTGTTTTTATACCGATTGTTCTGGGAATTTTTATTTCCTTGATTTATTGCAGATATCACTATTTTATCGATATTGTTGCCGGAGTGCTGTGGACATTAATTAGTTTTTGGATAACCGAAAAATATTATAATCGAATATTTATTAAAAAATTTATACCTTTCTACTCTGAAAATTAGTTTACCATGTCAGATAAGTCCACATTAGATTTTAGCAAAAAGGATTTACATCATTATATCTTACTGTTGAGCGCGCCCGTTTTGCTGACAATTTATAGATATCACGCTTATCCGGGAACCTTTACACTTCCCTTTGAAATAGGCTGGGCAGATGATGAAAGCATCAGATTTTTTCAATTTTTGATTTTCTTTGTGTTGATGTTTGTGATCCCTGTTCTATATGTCAAACTCATCATGAAAAAATCCTTATTGGATTTCGGGTTAGGATTCGGCAATATTAAATCAGGAGTAAAATATTTATTGTTGATTCCTTTTGTGATTGTTCCTGCTATTTATTTTGCGGCACAAATGCCGGATGTACAATCAGAATATCCCTTGGCAAAAAATTTGTTGATAGATCAAACTAACCTGATTCCCTATGAAATCGCCTATATCGTTTTATATTATATTGCTTGGGAGTTTTATTTCAGAGGATTTCTGTTGTTTGGATTGAAAGACAGATATGGAGCAATTGCAGCAATTCTCATTCAAACCGTTTCATCTTGTTTGGTGCATATAGATAAACCCGAAGGAGAGATTATGGGTTCTATATTTGTGGGAATTATTTTTGGATATATTGCGCTGAGAACCAAATCAATTTGGTATGTCTTTTTATTGCATGCAACAATTGGCGTGCTGACGGATTTATTTATTATCTACACACGATAAATCATAAAATTAGACAGATGAAAGAAAAAATTTTGGTTACGGGAGCAAATGGTTTCATTGGCAGTAGTCTGGTAAAAAGATTGATTAATGAAGGAAACATAGTGCATAGTCTGGTCAGAGAGACTTCTGATATGAAATTTCTAAAAAATGTCAATACCAAAATTTTTTATGGAGACATAACCGATAAAAACAGCTTACTTGAAGCCATGCAAGGAGTCGATAAGGTTTTTCATGTAGCCGGATTGGCGGCAGACTGGGGAAACTACTCTGTTTTTGAGAATGTAAACTTCATAGGAACACAAAATGTTGCTCAAGCGGCAAGCAGAGCAGGAGCAAAAAAATTTATCTACATCAGCACAGTGGCTTTTCACGGATTTGGAAAAATTAATATGACAGAAGAATCTCCTGTTGATAAAAATTTGATTCCTTATGCAAAAACAAAATATTTGGCAGAAAGTTGGTTGTGGAATTTTGATCAAATCACAGAAATGAACATTACGGCGGTTCGTCCGGGAAATGTATTTGGGGTCAATGACAGAACTTTTATATCCAAATATATTGATGCGCTTCTTTCAGGAAAATTTATGGAAGTGAATAAAGGAAAAAGCAAAACTTGTCCCGTTTTTATAGATAATTTGATAGATATTATCACTTTGGTCGGTAGAGAAAAAAAAGCCGACGGACAATCTTTTATTGCAACAGACGGTTTAGATATCAATTGGCATATATTCAATACAAAACTGGCAGACGCATTCAATATCAAATTGCCAAAATCTTCCGTCCCCTATGCAGTTGCTTATCCGATTGCTAAAATCTACTATGGCGTTCACAAAATATTAGGCATTAAGTCAGAGCCGTTTTTGACACCTTATAGAATCGACAACGGTGGAAAAGATTATCATTTTAAAATAGACAAATTAAAAGATTTTTTTGGTTATCATCCCCGTATTGGCATTGATGAGGCTTTAAAGAAAACAGCCAACTGGTATAAAGCTGAGTTTTTAGATGAATAAATCATCAATACAATTAAATTTATAGAGATATATCCGATTTTAAGAATTCATTTTTTAGTTGTATTTTTAAACCGAATTAAAAAATATAAAAATTATGGATACTTATCAAAAGATTGACAAAAATTTAAAATATGGAGTGCCTGTTGGAATCTTACTTTTTATATTGGTGATTTTTCTGTTTTCATCAATGGTTACGATTGGAACCGGACACAAAGGTGTTTTGTTCAAAACTTTTGGAAAAGGTGTAGATACCACTCAAATTCCGTTGAGCGAAGGATTTCATTTTGTGGCACCTTGGAACAAAGTTTATAAGGTTGATGTCAGACAACAACAGCTGTTTGAAAGCATGAAAGTCTTATCATCAAACGGATTGGACATTCAATTGGATGCCACGGTTTGGTATCAACCCAGACACAAAGATTTGGCAAAATTGATAAAACTCAGAGGCTTGGGCTATTTGGATGATGTGATTAAGCCTGCCATACGTTCCGCAGCAAGAAATGTAGTAGGACGTTACACACCTGAGGAAATTTATTCGACCAGAAGAGAAGCAATTACACAAGAAATCTTTGAAGAAACCAATAATATCTTAAATCAAAACTTTGTGCATTTGAAAAATATTTTGGTGCGAGATGTGACACTTCCCGCCACGATAAAAAATGCGATTGAACGAAAATTAAAACAGCAACAAGAAGCTTTGGAATATGAGTATCGTTTACAGAAAGAGAAAAAAGAAGCAGAACGTAAGCGTATTGAAGCAAAAGGAATCAAAGATTTTCAAGATATCGTTTCCATGGGAATTTCAGATAAGCTTTTGCGCTGGAAAGGAATTGAAGCTACCTTGAAACTGGCGGAATCTCCTAATTCCAAAATTGTGGTTGTAGGTGGAAAAGACGGCTTGCCGATTATTATGAATGCCGGAAAAAATTAGAAAGAGATATGAGCAAAAAAGTAAAGATGGCACTAGCCGTTGGCTTGCAATTGGGACTGATTGCATCCATAGGTGATTTTGTTGGCTGGAGCCATATGAAATATGTTTTGATTGCTGCAGTGGTTTCGTTTTTTATAGCGATTATATTGTTTATTTATGATATGTCTAAGGATTGAGAAATAATAATAATCAAAAAAAATCCGGAGGATTATTAATCTTCCGGATTTTTTTATATCTAAAATGGTATTAAAACTATGCCAGCACTTCTTGAACTTTATCGGCAGCTTCTTGAAATTCGGTTACGAAATGAACCGGAATACCGCTATTTTCAATCAGCTCTTTAGCCTTATCGGCATTGGTTCCTTGCAAACGAACAATAATGGGCACATTGATTTCTCCTTTCATGTTATTATAGGCATCAACCACGCCTTGTGCTACCCGGTCGGCACGCACAATGCCGCCAAAGATATTTACCAAAATGGCTTTGACTTTAGGGTCTTTTAAAATGATACGAAAGCCTTTTTCAACGCGTTCTGCATCAGCAGTTCCTCCTACATCCAAGAAATTGGCAGGATCACCACCGGCTTGTTTAATCAAATCCATGGTTGCCATTGCCAATCCGGCTCCATTCACCATACATCCTACGTTTCCGTCTAACGCAACATAGCTCAACCCTGCTTCTTTAGCTTCCACTTCAACAGCATTTTCCTCTCGTGTATCTCTCATTTCAGCTAAATCCTTGTGTCTGAATAAAGAATTATCATCAATTACTACTTTTGAATCTACCGCTAAGATTTTATTGTCGGAGGTTTTTAACACCGGATTGATTTCAAACAGGGAAGCGTCATTTTTTACGAATGCGTCATACAAAGAAAAGACAAATTTCACCATTTCTTTGAAAGCTTGCCCGCTCAATCCTAAATTGAAAGCGATACGTCTAGCCTGAAATCCTTGCAAGCCATAGGCAGGATCGATATTTTCGATAAATATTCTTTCAGGTGTTTTTTCGGCAACTTCTTCAATGTTCATTCCTCCGTCAGGAGAATACATAATCATATTTTTTCCTGCTCCGCGGTTAAGCATTACACTCATATAATATTCCTCCGTTTCACTTTCTCCCGGATAATAAACATCCTCGGCAATCAATACCTGGTTCACTTTTTTTCCTTGCGGTGGTGTTTGTGGTGTGACCAGCATCATGCCGATGATATTAGAAGCCAATTCTTTGACTTCATCTAAACTTTTAGCCAATTTCACACCGCCTCCTTTTCCGCGCCCGCCGGCGTGCACTTGTGCCTTGACAACATACCATTGTGTGCCGGTTTCTTCTGTGAGTTTTTTTGCGGCTTCTACTGCCTTTTCAGGAGTATTTGCAACAATTCCGCGTTGAATTCTAACGCCGGATTGATTTAATATCTCTTTTCCTTGATATTCGTGTAAATTCATAGTTTAATGTTTATATGTTTAGTCCTGTATTAGGGGTTGTATTGAAAACGCAACAAATATAATGAAACGAATTTAAAGTATTATGATAAAAATCAAGATTTTCCCGCTTCAATAATAGCATTGAAATCGTCTGCTTTTAGTGCAGCCCCGCCAATCAGCCCTCCATCCACATCAGGTTGAGAAAAAATCTCCTCTGCATTGTTGGGTTTTACACTTCCGCCATATAAAATACGAAGGCTGTCAGCTAAAGCTTTGTCATATTTTTTGGCGATAACTTCTCTGATAAAATGATGGATTTCTTGTGCTTGCTCAGGTGTTGCTGTTTCTCCGGTGCCAATAGCCCAAACGGGTTCATAGGCAATGACAATTTTTTTAAAAGCATCTTCAGGCAGATCAAATAAAGCATTTTTAAGCTGTGATTCCACCACGGAAAAATGTTTTCCTGCTTGTCGTTCCTCCAATTTTTCACCAATGCAGAAAATATTCATCATATTTTTGTGATATGCCTGTTCGGCTTTTTGTTTCAAGATTTTATCGGTTTCACCAAAATAAGCACGTCTTTCCGAGTGTCCTAAGATGACGGTGTCAACGCCTATGGATTGTAACATATTGGCAGAAACTTCACCTGTATAGGCACCGTTTTCTGCAAAATACATATTCTGTGCGGCAACTTTGACTGCTGAATTTTTTGTTTGCTCAATAGCGGTTTTTAGATTGACAAAGCTTGGGGCAACAAAAACTTCGACTGTGTTTTCGGTGTTAATAACTCGTAGAAGGTCTTGAATTAGATTTTGAGTTTCAGGAAGCGTTTTATTCATTTTCCAGTTCCCTGCGACAATTTTTTTTCTCATTGTTTTTTGTTTGCAATTTACAAATCTTTGTTAATAAATATTTTCATGAGGTAGATTTTTTTTAAGCAATATCTTTATATCTTTGCTCAAACCTAAGCAGATGTATAGAAATCTTATTCGACCCGTGTTTTTTTTGTTCAAACCTGAAGCGGTTCACCATTTTTCTCTGGCTTTTCTAAATTTTGTCAATCGTATTCCTTTTTTTTCAGTCCTGTTAAGGACTTTTTTTATGCCCGATACCAAGGAATCGGAGAAAGAAGTTTTTGGAATCAAATTTAAACATCCCATTGGTTTGGCTGCCGGATTTGACAAAAATGCAGAATATATAGACGTGCTGTCTGGTTTTGGATTTTCGTTCATAGAAATAGGAGCAGTGACACCACTTCCGCAAAAAGGAAATCCAAAACCGAGATTATTTCGATTGAAAAAGGACAAAGCATTAATCAATCGGATGGGTTTTAACAACAAAGGCTTATCCAATGCAATTAAAAATCTTAAAAAAAGAAAGTCTAATGTGATTGTAGGGGCGAATATAGGCAAAAACACTTTAACGCCAAATGAGCAAGCCAATGACGACTATGTCCGGTGTTTTGAAGATTTGCATGATTATGTTGATTATTTCACTGTCAATGTGAGTTGCCCGAATATCAAAGATTTGAGAGAATTGCAAGACAAAGAAGCATTATTGGATTTGTTGTCAAAACTAAAAAAAATAAATGCAGAAAAATTTAAACCAAAACCGATTTTGCTCAAAATTTCACCGGATCTAACCCAAGAACAATTAGACGATACTTTGCGTATCATTCAAAAAACCGAAATTGATGGAATTGTTGCCGTGAATACAACAACATCCAGAACAAATTTGTCATATTCAGATGAAAAAATACAGCAAATCGGTAACGGAGGCTTAAGCGGGTCGCCGTTAAAAGATAAGGCAACGGAGCTGATTAGATATATTCATCAAAAGACAAATGGAGAATTGCCAATCGTTGGTGTGGGCGGAATCATGACAGCTGAGGATGTACAGGAGAAATTGGATGCCGGTGCAAGCTTGGTGCAAGTGTTTACGGGTTTTATTTATGAAGGTCCTGGGATTGTTAAGAAAAGTCTTAAACTCAAACATTAGAATTCTATGAGAACGCTACTGAAAAATGCTGTTATTAACGGAATCAAACAGAACTTATTAATCGAAAACGAATATATTTCTTATATCGGCACCAATACGTTTGATAATGAACAAGAAATAGATTTAGAAGGAAAAATAATTATTTCCGGAGCAATTGATCCGCATACACATATTCGTGATCTGGGGCAAAGCAATAAGGAAGATTGGACAAGTGCCTCCAATGCGGCAATTCGTGGCGGAACAACAATGGTTTTTGACATGCCAAACAACAAACCGCCAACAATAAACTTGCATAACCTGAACTTAAAAAGACTAAAGGCAAGGCACTCGAAGGTTAATTATAAATTTAATATTGCAGCCACTTCTTATAATTTACGAGATGTGACTGAAATTTTGAAAACCAATCCTGATGATGTGGTGGCACTCAAACTGTTTTTGGCGGGTTCCAATTCAAATGAATATGTTGATAATGAAGAAGTTATAAAGAGAATTTTTGATATTTCTTTACGATATGATTTGCCTGTAATAGTACATACCGAGTTGCAGAAATGTGTAAAAAATTATGCTGACAAAACAAAAAATCCTACAATTTTTGACCATAATTATATTCGAAATCCTGAATGCGCCGTGAAAGGCACCGAGTTGGTAGCAAAATTAGCGAAAGAAATTGGCAATAAGCTCTATATTGCTCATACGTCGGTAGCAGAAGAAATTGATATCATTGAGTCATATAAAGGTGAAGCACAAATTTATTGTGAAATCACGCCACACCATTTGTTATTGACGGAAGAAGTTTTGAAAAAGGTTGGGAATTTTGGAAAAGTGAACCCGCCGCTGCGAACAACAAAAGATAATCAACGACTTTGGCAGGGAATATATGATGGCATTGTGGACGTAGTCGGCACGGATCATGCTCCACACCGATTGGATGAAAAGCAAAAAAAATATGCCGATGCTCCTTCCGGTTTTCCGGGCTTAGAAACTAATCTGCCTTTGTTGTTGAATGAAGTGAATAAATCCAAGTTAGATATGCAAAGATTGGTTGAATTAATATCGAGCAGGACCGCTGAAATTTTTAATTTGAAAAAGCGCGGAAAAATTGTAGAAGGCTATTATGCGGACTTAGTCGTGATTGATATGAACAAAGTATGGAAAATAGAACCTGAGAAATTTAAAACCAAAGCAAAATATTCTCCCTTTGAAGGAATGCAGGGAAAAGGAGATGTTGTAATGACTTTTGTGAACGGAAAATTGGAAAATATTAAGTAGGAAAAAACATAAACACATGAGATTCAAAAAGCTTAAAGAAGATTTTATATTGCAATTGCATGAAATAGGTGCTATTAAATTTGGAGATTTTATCTTGAAAAGTGGAATGAAATCTCCATTTTATTTTGATTTGAGAGATATGATTTCATACCCTAAACTACTCAATAGTGTTGCAGATTTATTGGTGCAAAAAATAAAGAATTTAGATTTCGATTATATATCAGGGATTCCTTATACGGCATTGCCAATTGCAACGCTTGTGGCGGATAAACTGAATAAACCTTTGATTTATGCACGTAAGGAAGAAAAAACTTATGGAACCAAAAATTCAATTATCGGAAAATATAAAAAAGAGAAAAAATGTGTTATCATAGATGATCTGATCACCACGGGTGAGAGTATTATGGAAACTGCTGAAAAATATCGACAAGCGGGTTTGATAACATCTGATTTTGTGGTGATTATAGATAGAAGCAGACAGGGAACAAAAGTATTGAAGACCCAAGGTTTTCAATTGCATGCTCTGATTGATTTGAACGAGATTTTAGAGGTATTGCAAGCACATAATAAAATTTCTCAGATTCAGGTTGATGAAATCAAAAGTTTTGTGACACAAACAACCCGACATCAATCGGAGCAGATAAAAAGCAATCCGCTGACACAAACATTGATTGAAAAAATCAAATCAAAAAAATCAAATTTGGTTTTGTCTCTGGATGTAGATAACCAAAAAGATTTTTTTAAAATATTAAAACAAACGGCAGAGCAGATTGTGATGCTTAAAACGCATGTTGATATTTTAAAAGATTTTGACGATAATTTTTTGACAAAACTTCGCGTTTACGCGCAGAAATATGATTTCTTGATTTTTGAGGATCGTAAATTTGCCGACATTGGAAATACGGTTAAAAAGCAATATCAATCCGGAATTTACAAAATCAAAGATTGGTCTGATTTTATCACGGTACATGCCATTCCGGGGGAAGGTATTTTGCAAGGACTTTTTGAAGATGTAGATAAAAAAAGCTCATTTCTGTTGGCAAAAATGTCATCTGAGGGAAACCTGATGAACGAAACTTATACTCGAAAGGTTTTTTCTATGGGAGCACAAAATTCCGGAATGGTCTCAGGATATATTGTGCATGCCAACTCAAAAGAAGAACTGCAACGATTAAAAAACAAAATTCCAAACGGACAATTATTGTTGATGCCGGGCGTGAAATTGGAAAAAGGAACAGATGCAATGGGTCAACAATATACGAGTGTGCAAGAAGCTATTGAAGGCGGAGCAGATTTGATTATCGTTGGGCGAGGTATTATTGAGAGTAAAAATCCGAAAGAAATAGCAAAAAAATACAGAAAGACAGCTTGGCAATTTTTTGAATCAAAAATTTGATTTAGAAAAAATTACCGGACAGAAATAAATCAAAATACTAATATATTAAAACCAAGACAAAAAAATGAAAAACCTAATTTCAATGCGTGATGTCAGCAAAAAAGACATTCTGGAATTAATCGATTTAGCTCGTGATATAGAAACGGGTAAAGTGAAACCCGATTTGTCGGGAAAATTAGGCGCTCTGCTGTTTTTTGAACCCTCCACGAGAACACATTTTTCTTTTGACACGGCAATCAAAAAACTGGGAGGAAAAAGCTTTTCCATGTCAGGAACCAGTTCCACATCTGTAAAAAAAGGAGAAACGCTGTCTGATACATTAATGACTATCAGTCAGTATGCAGATTTTATTGTGATGCGACATAAAATTGAAGGGGCGGCAAGATTTGCAACAGAAACAGTTGATATTCCGGTGATGAATGCTGGAGATGGCACCAACCAGCATCCCACACAGGCGTTGTTAGATTTATACTCCATCCAAAAAACGCAAGGAACACTCAAAAATCTGACAATTGCCATGATTGGTGATTTGCGTCTGGGAAGAACCGTGCATTCTTTGGCTCAAGCCCTTTCAGATTTTAATCCGAAATTTTATTTTGCATCTCCAAGACACTTGCAAATGCCGCAATATATCAAAGACGAACTAACGCAAAAGAGTGTTTGGTTCAAAGAAGTCGAAGATATTAATGAGATTATTCCTGAGTTGGATATCATGTATGTTACGCGAATTCAAAAGGAGCGCTTTGCCGTGTTGGAAGACTATGAAAAAGTGAAAGATGCTTATATTATAGACAAAAATATTTTAACAAATGTTAAAAATAATTTTAAACTTTTACATCCGCTACCACGTGTGAATGAAATCACAACAGATGTAGATGATACGCCTTATGCTTATTATTTTCAGCAAGCAAAAAACGGGGTGTTTATGCGTCAGGCAATTATTACGAAATTATTGAATCTAATCTAATCATCCTCAAAAAATATTACAACAATGAAAAAACAATTGAAAGTAGATCCTATTAAAAGCGGAACTGTAATCGATCATATCACAGCAGGAAAGGCTTTGCAAGTGGCCGATATTTTAAATCTGAAAAATCCTAAAAATTTGATGATGATAGGCGTGAATCTTTCCAGTAATAAAATGGACAAAAAAGATATAATCAAGATAGAAAACAGGGTTTTGACCAATGACGAGGTGAACAGTATCGCATTGGTTTCTCCAAATGCGTCATTGATTATTATTGAAGATTATCAGGTGGTTGAAAAACATAAAATTGAGATTCCAAGTCATATTAACAAACATATTATTTGTCCTAATCCGAATTGTGTGACTAACGTGGAAAACGTATCAACCAGATTTGAACTGGCAAATAAAAGTCCGGTTGAAGTGCGCTGTGAATACTGCGAAAAAAAATATGCTATAGAAGATGTGAAATTCAGGTTTTAGTTAAGATTTTTGTGTTTAATCAATAAACACTAATGTTTCCGGAATTCAGATCCATACGGATGTTCACTATATACTGAAGTTTTTAGACAAACAAAAAATAACAATAAACAGTTTTCTATTTCAAACAAATGCTTATTTTTACTCCGTTAAAAACAAGCATTATGCAAAAACAACTGATAGAATGCGTTCCAAACATCAGTGAAGGACGCGACACGGCAAAAATCAATGAAATAGCCAAACAAGTAGAAACCGTAGATGGTGTAAAATTATTGGATATAGACCCCGGAAAAGCCACCAACAGAACAGTGATTACTTTTGTTGGGGAGCCGGAACAAGTGGTAGAAGCAGCTTATCGTTTAATCAGAAAAGCCAAGGAATTAATTGATATGAGCAAGCATTCCGGAGCACATCCGCGCTTTGGTGCCACAGATGTCTGTCCTTTTGTGCCGATTGCCAATATCACGATGGAAGAAACGGCAAAATATGCACATCAATTAGGTAAAAAGGTCGGAGAAGAATTGCATATTCCGGTTTATTTTTATGAAAACGCCGCTACTGAAGAAAAACGCCGAAATTTGGCAAATGTGCGCTCGGGTGAATATGAAGGATTGCCTGATAAAATCAGTGACGACAAATGGAAACCTGATTTTGGTCCCGACAAATTTGATGACGAGGTGGAAAAATCAGGAGCTGTAGCCATCTCTGCAAGAGATTTTTTAGTGGCGTATAATATTAATTTAAATACAACTTCTACAAGACGCGCCAATTCCATTGCTTTTGACATTCGTGAAGCGGGGAGAGTTAAACGAGAAGGAAATCCCATTACCGGAAAGAAAGTTTTGGATAAAAACGGAAAACCTATTAGAATTCCCGGAAAATTCAAAGGTGTAAAAGGCATTGGGTGGTATATTGAAGAATATGGGATTGCGCAAGTTTCTTATAATATTACCAATATCAACGAAGCACCCGTTCATTTGGTATTTGATGAGTCCGTAAAATCTGCCGATGAGCGCGGCATTCGGGTTACAGGTTCTGAAATCATCGGGTTGGTGCCAAAAAAGGTTATGTTGGATGCTGCAGACTATTTTTTGACGAAACAAAATCGATCTCTGGGAATTTCCGAAAGTGAAAAAATTAAAATTGCTGTAAAATCACTGGGAGCAGACGATTTAAAGCCTTTTAATCCTAAAGAAAAAATCATTGAGTATCTTTTAGAGGATAAGAAAAAATTAAAATTAATCGATTTAACTTTATCCGATTTTGCCGACCTCACAGCATCAGAACGTCCGGCTCCGGGTGGCGGTTCCATAGCGGCATATTCTGCAACTTTAGGCGTAGCATTGGGAACAATGGTTGCCAATTTATCCTCGCATAAACGCGGTTGGGATGATCGATGGGAATATTATTCCGACTGGGCGGTGAAAGGAGAAAAATATAAACAAGAACTTTTGCATTTGGTAGATGAAGACACGAATGCTTTCAATAAAATAATGGAGGCTTTCCAATTGCCTAAAAAATCTGAAGTTGATAAAAAAGTAAGAATGGAGGCAATTGAAGCAGCAACGCTCTATGCAACTGAAATTCCGCTAAAAGTTTTAGAAACCGCCTATCATTCCATGGAGGTGATGGAAGAAATGGCACAAACCGGATTGCCTGCTTCTATTTCTGATGTTGCCGTGGGTGCAATGTCTGCCAGAACAGGAGCCTATGGAGCTTATTATAACGTAAGAATCAATGCGGCGACACTTAAGAATAAAAATAAAGCCAAAGAGCTTCTGAACAGAGCAAATGATTTGCTTGAAAATACTTTGAAAAGAGAACAGAAAATTTTGGCTTTGGTTGATGAGAAAATGGAAAAATAATTCCATTTCTTTTGGGTTAATTTATATTTAAAAATGATATAAGTTATGAATTTGTAATACATTCATTAATAGTTGTTTGGATATGAAAGATGGACGAAAAAGAAGTGATATTAAAATCGGAATACAAGTAAAAATCGTACAAAAACACCATCAGAGAAGTGGAAACTTAACAGATGGGATTGTAGAAAAAATACTCACAAATTCTGCCAATCACCCGCATGGCATCAAGGTGCGATTGAAATCAGGAGAAGTTGGGAGAGTGAAAGAAATTGAAAATTGAACTTCTGATTATCAGACAGTATAAAGATTTAAAAATAATTGTTCGTTATTTTTTTCTTTGATATTTTGGCAACAAGATATTCAGCAAATCTTTTCTTCCCATGGCAAGTAGTTTATCTTTAATCCAATTCTTGTTTTCAGGTTTATACCAAAAGAAGAATTTCCATTGATCCAGTTTTTCTTTGCGATTTTTGACTGTTTTTATTTTTTTCAAGCTGTAAGGGTGATAGCCGCTGTAATAGGCAACGGTTGCAAGGGTCATTGGCGTAGGCGTAAAGTCTTGGACTTGTTCCAATTGGAATCCCATATCTTTGGTTTCCGCCGCCAGGTTAGCCATGTCTTCCATATTTCCGTTAGGGTGGGAAGAAATAAAATAAGGAATGAGTTGTTGGCGTAGCTTGTATTTTTGATTGATTTGATCAAACTGTTTTTTGAAATGATGAAAATATTTAAAAGAAGGTTTTCGCATCATTTTTAAAACCCTGTCTGATGTATGTTCCGGGGCAACTTTCAGTCTGCCTGACGTATGTTTGGTGATCAGTTGTTCCAGATAGTTATTCAAATCTTCAGCATCGGCTTTTTTATTGTACCGGGGAACCGTCAAATCATATCGAATGCCACTTCCGATGAAAGCTTTTTTCACTTTGGGGTGTTGTTCCACAGATTTATAAATATCTAATAAATCTTTATGAGAAGTGTTTAAATTGCTACAAACCACCGGGTGAATACAAGATGGGGCCGTGCATTTTTCGCAAATAGATAGATCATAGCCTTGCATTTTATACATGTTGGCAGAAGGACCTCCTATATCCGTGATATATCCTTTGAAATCTTCCTGTTGCGTGATTTGTTCCAATTCTTGTAAAATAGATTTTTTACTTCGGCTGGCAATAAATTTTCCTTGATGTGCAGAGATTGTGCAGAAACTACATCCTCCAAAACATCCACGATGAATATTGATGGAATGTTTAATCATTTCATAAGCGGGAATCGTGCCGCGTTTGCGATATTTCGGATGTGGCATACGGGTGAAAGGCAGAGAAAAAGCGCTATCGATTTCCTTTTCCGTCATGCTGGGAAAAGTGGGATTAATGACCAAAATTTTGTCATTAACTTTTTGTAAAATACGTTGCTTGGCTGTCATCATATTAGACTCTACTTCCAAGATTTTAAAATTTTGAGCAAAAGCTTTTTTATTTGTCAGGCAACGTTCATGTGAATGAATCCACACGTCATTCCAGTTTTTATTTTTAGGGAGTTTTTCACTTTGTTTGATTAAATATGCCGTTTGCTTAATGGTTTTTAAAGAGGAGAAAGGCACTCCTTTTTCAATCAGCATGATGATTTCTTTTAGCGGTTGTTCTCCCATTCCATAAACCAAAAGATCAGCGCCTGAGTCTGCCAAAATGGAAGGTTTCAATTGGTCACTCCAATAATCGTAGTGGGTTACACGTCGTAGAGAAGCTTCGATTCCACCAATCAGAACAGGCACCTCAGGATAAAAATCTTTAAGAATTTTGGTGTAAACAACACTGGCATAGTCAGGACGAAAGCCTCGTTCCCCTCCGGGAGTATAAACATCTTTTTCTCTGGGTTTTTTGCTGGCGGTGTAGTTGCTAATCATAGAGTCCATTTCTCCGGCAGTCACAGCAAAAAACAGACGAGGTTTTCCCAATTTGGTAAAATCTTGCAGATTGTCTCTTACGTTGGGTTGTGGAACAATGGCAATGCGTAGTCCGAAGCTTTCAAAAATTCTTCCCACAACGGCAGGACCGAAAGACGGATGGTCAATATAAGCATCACCGCTAAACAAAATTACATCCAATTCATCCCAACCGCGTTTTCTGACTTCTTTTAAAGTTGTGGGCAACCAATCTGTTAAAGCATATTTATGCATGCAACAAAGATAAGCTTAATAGTTTAAAGAAGAAAAAAGGAAAGTCGGGTTATGAATTGATTGAATACGACTCGTTTTATATTATAGTCAAAAACTTTTGGCAGCATGCTCTAGTCATATTTTTGATATGACTTCTCTTCAATGAGATTAGAACCGGTTAGTTCATTGATTTTTCTTTTGATATCAGAGCGCTTATCGTTAGTAAAGTAAACAGCTCTGGCTGTTTCAATGAATTTTTCTCCAAAATTTTTATCTCGTTCCAAATCGCGAATGGTATCCTCAATATCCCATAGCTCTTGATTAATCTTTAAAAGCTCCTGATATAGTTCGTGATTTTTATCAATGATTTGAGCAACAGCCTTGTCCAGCACTTCATATTCATTTTGAAGGTTTTTGCGTTTTTCAGCGTTCTGAATATGTTTGAGCTTGATTTCTATAATACTGAGCTTATCTGCGATTTCTCCATTGGATACTTCTATTTTCATTTTTCAATTCTTTAGGTTGCAATGCAGCCACAATAATACGAAAAACCATCGACTTTTTTGGCTGTCAAAAATTAATTTTTTTAGTTTTGCCTGAAAGTTATATCTTTATGAACCAAAATTATGACTATGGATATAAAGTTCAATAAGAATGATGATTTCAACCGGCTAAAGATTGCAGAAATGCGTCAAAACTTTGACAAAATCAAATTGGGAGGAGGAAAAAAACGCATTGAAAAAGAACATGCCAAAGGCAAGATGACGGCAAGAGAACGCATTGATTATCTGTTAGATGCAAATAATGACCGGATAGAAATAGGTGCGTTTGCAGGCTATGAGATGTATGAAGAACACGGAGGTTGTCCTGCGGGCGGCGTAGTCGTAAAAATAGGTTATATCGGCGGCAAACAAGTCATTGTTGTTGCCAATGATGCCACGGTGAAAGCGGGCGCATGGTTTCCAATCACCGGAAAGAAGAATCTTCGGGCGCAAGAAATTGCAATAGATAATCATTTGCCAATAATATATTTAGTAGATTCTGCAGGCGTTTACCTCCCGATGCAAGACGAAATTTTTCCGGATAAGGAACATTTCGGACGGATTTTTAGAAATAATGCCGTGATGAGCAGCAAAGGAATCATTCAAATTGCGGCAATCATGGGCAGTTGTGTTGCCGGAGGGGCATATTTGCCTATTATGAGCGATGAAAGTTTGATTGTTGATAAGACCGGAAGCATTTTTTTGGCGGGAAGTTATTTGGTCAAAGCTGCCATAGGCGAAGATGTAGACAAAGAAACTTTGGGAGGAGCCACCACACAGACTGCCATATCCGGAGTAGTTGATCATAAGCTGAAAGACGACAAAGCGGCTTTAGATAAAATAAAAAATATTATTGGAAAAATAGGTAGTTCCAATAAGGCAGGATTCAACAGAATAGACTCCGTAGAACCGAGTGAAAATATTGAAGAAATTTTAGGAATTTTACCGGCATCCAGACAAGAACAATACGATATGTATGAAATAATTAATCGTTTGGTTGATGCTAACAGTTTTGACGAATACAAGGAAGACTACGGAAAAACTCTAATCACCGGTTATGCACGCATAGACGGTTGGGCGGTTGGCATTGTTGCCAACCAACGAAAAATTGTGAAAAATGCCAAAGGAGAAATGCAATTTGGCGGTGTGATTTATTCTGATTCGGCAGATAAGGCAGCACGTTTTGTGATGAGTTGCAATCAAAAGAAAATACCTTTGGTCTTTTTGCAAGATGTCACCGGATTTATGGTGGGAAGTCGTGCCGAACATGGTGGAATTATAAAAGACGGGGCAAAAATGGTTTCTGCGGTGAGTACATCCGTAGTGCCCAAGTTCACGGTGATTGTAGGAAACTCTTATGGAGCGGGAAACTATGCAATGAACGGAAAAGCCTATGATCCCAGACTCATTTTTTCTTGGACTACTGCAGAAATGGCGGTGATGAGCGGCGCTTCCGCATCAAAAGTTCTATTGCAGATTGAAGAGGCCCGTTTGAAAAAAATAGGAGAGAAAATTACTCCTAAAAAAGAACAAGAACTCTTGGAAAAAATTCAAAAACGATATGATAAGCAGATTTCGCCTTATTATGCGGCAGCACGATTGTGGACAGATGCCATCATCAATCCGTTGGACACTCGAAAATGGATTAGCATGGGAATTGAAATGGCAGATCATAAACCCATAACGAAAAGATATAATGTTGGAGCAATTCAAACTTAATCTGAAAGTTTGCCCTGAAAAATAATAAAACAATTAGAAATATGTCATTAGCAAATATACTTTTTATCATCGTGATGTTGCATTTAGCCGTTGGATTTGGCTATGTGCTTTATAAACTTGAATTTAGCGGAAAAAAGAAAAAGAAAAAAGAAGACGAATAAACATTTATTCGGCGTTCAATGCAGGCAAAATATTTCAAATATCAGTTACATTTCAAACGACCCTCAGGAACTTCTCGGGGTGTGTTGCGTGAAAAGGAAACTTGGTTTTTGCTGTTGGAAAAAGAAGGAAGACTTGGAGTGGGCGAGTGTGCTTTGTTTAGAGGCTTGAGCGCAGATGATGTTTCGGATTATGAAGTGCAATTGCAAAATTTAGTTGACCAAATAAATTTGCCTAAAGCAATTCTGATAGAAAAATTCAAAGACTATTCGTCTATTGTTTTTGGTTTGGAACAAGCTTTTCAATCTTTGGAGAGTAAAAATCCGTTTTTATTGTTTCCTTCTGATTTTACTAGCGGAGTGGATAGTATTCCTATCAACGGTTTGGTGTGGATGGGCACCAAAGAATATATGTTGCAACAAATCAACGAAAAAATTTTGGCAGGATTTTCTGTTATTAAACTTAAAATCGGCGCTATTGATTTTGACGAAGAATTGAGCTTGCTCAAACATATCAGAAAAGAATTTTCAGCAAAAGATATCGAAATTCGTGTAGATGCCAATGGTGCTTTTAATTTTGATGATGCCATGGAAAAACTCAAAAGACTATCTGATTTTGAAATACACTCCATCGAACAACCTATTCGTCAGGGACAAGTGGAAAAGATGGCAAAATTGTGTCGGAATTCACCGATTCCGGTTGCATTGGACGAAGAGTTGATAGGGTATCATTACGGTATAGACAAAAATAAGTTTTTACAAAATATACAACCACAATATATTATCCTGAAACCGGCTTTGCATGGGGGGTTTATAGGCACGGAAACATGGATGAATGCGGCAAAACAAAACAATATAGGTTGGTGGATTACGTCAGCATTGGAGAGCAATGTAGGCTTGAACGCCATTGCGCAATACACCTATCAATTGGGCACAACAATGCCGCAAGGCTTGGGAACGGGGAGTTTGTTTGCCAATAATTTTGAAAGCCCGCTATCAGTTGCCAACGGCGCTCTTTATTTTGATCCGTATAAAAAATTTAATTTCAGATACCGATGATAGAAATTCACTCGAAATTCAGATTGCAAGACCAAAAAATTAAATCTGTTGCAGAATTATTCGCATCCGTATCAACAAATTTTCCGGAGCACGAATCCTTTTTAAGAGAATTATTTAATGATGAACATGAAATCAAAGTACAAACTTCAGGTTCCACCGGAAAACCCAAAATGATAAGGCTTGACAAAAAAATGCTGATATATTCGGCAAAAAATACGATAGATTTTTTTGATTTGAAACCTGCGTCAAAAACTTTGCTCAATCTTTCATCCGAATATATTGCCGGAAAAATGATGTGGATACGTGCTTTGACAGGTGGTTGGCATTTAGATATAACAGAACCCCGGTCGGAAATCAAAATTCAAAAAAAATATGATTTTGGCGCCATGATACCCATGCAAGTTTTTCAATCTTTGAAATATTTAGAACATTTCAAAAAACTTATTGTCGGTGGCGGGCAAACTTCTTATGAACTGAGACAAAAAATAAAAGGTTTAACCGTAAAAATTTATGCCACTTACGGCATGACGGAAACAGCAACACATATTGCTATAAAGCCTTTGAATACAGAAGCAAACAAAAATTTTTATCAAAGTGATTCTTTACGAGATGCTTTTAGAATTTTTGATGAAATTCATATTTCAAAAGACGATAGAGATTGTTTGCAAATTTATGCTCCAAAACTTTTGGAAAAACCGATTGTTACCAACGATGTTGTTGAGATTTTGGACGATAAACATTTCAGATGGTTGGGACGCTATGATTATGTGGTGAATAGTGGTGGTATCAAATTGCATCCAGAGCAGATTGAAGAAAAATTGCGCTCGCTCATTTCAAGAAGA
>Ga0256846_1000083_pt1 | contig 40823 bp, 31 predicted proteins | sample TevniametaG_FD_189098 | JGI IMG/M metagenome (GOLD analysis project Ga0256846, IMG submission 189098) | Tube worm associated microbial communities from hydrothermal vent at the East Pacific Rise, Pacific Ocean - Tevnia | ecosystem: Host-associated > Annelida > Integument > Unclassified ...
AATCGGTTTGGTAACAAACAAAGGTGCAAATTATCAGGTCTTTGAATTTCACGGCGATGCTATTAAAAATATGCCGACATCGGGACGCTTGACCGTCTGCAATATGGCTGTCGAAGCCGGTGCAACGGCAGGTATTGTTCCGCCGGACGAAGAAACCGTTAACTATCTGCGGAATACAGCGGGGGTAACTGATGAAATAGATATGTTGCAACCGGACGATGACGCCGAATATGTTCAAGTGATTGACATTGACGTTTCGCAACTGAAACCGCAAATTGCAAAACCACACACCGTTGATAATGTATCACCTATCACTGAATTGCAAGGCACAAAGATTGACCAAATTGTAATAGGCTCCTGCACCAACGGCAGATTAGACGACATTAAAGTAGCGGCTGATATTGTTCGCGGCAAAAAAGTTGCCGACGATGTACGCCTTCTGGTATTTCCGGCATCAGGTAAAATTTATCGTCAAGCAATGGAAAAGGGCTATCTTATGGATTTGATGGAAGCCGGTGCTGTTATTGCAAATCCGGGATGCGGTCCTTGTCTCGGCGTACATCAAGGTGCCTTGGGAGACGGCGAACGTGCTTTATCAACAACAAATCGTAACTTCAAAGGCAGAATGGGTAACCCCGTTTCGGAAGTATATCTTTGTTCGCCGGCAGTAGCCGCCGCAAGTTCATTAACAGGTGAAATTACCGAACCAAAGGAGGAAAAATAAAATGGGAAAAGTATTTTATACATTCGGAGATGATATTTCAACGGATATTATTTATCCGGGCAGGTATATGGCAACAGTGCTTCCGAGTGAAACACCGGAATATGCTTTCGACGACATCAAGGACTTAAACAAAATTCTCGTCAATCGGGAATTCCCCGAAGACGGTATTATCGTTGCAGGAAAAAATTTCGGTACGGGTTCCTCACGCGAGCAAGCCGTTTCCACATTAAAGGGCTATGACCTTATAATCGTAGCAAAAAGCTTTGCACGCATATTCTATCAAAACAGCGTCAATCTCGGCTTGCGTATTATCATTTGCCCCGACATCGAAGCGGAAAAAGACGATGAACTTGAAATTACCGGCGATAAAGTTATTAACAAAACAAGCGGAAAAGAATTTGAAATAATCCCGCATTCCAAAACCCGTCAGGAGATTATTGATGCAGGCGGTTTAATTGCCTATACGCGTAATCGTCTGATTGGAAAAACTGCATAACTTGCTTTGCTTTTCAGGACCCTCTTCTTCACGGACGAGGGTTCTTTTTCATTCACTAATTGAACGCTGAATTCGTTTTATTGAACTTTATTAGTATATATAACAAAAATGATAGCGGTAAATAATCTTACAATCAGTTTCGGCAGCAGATACCTGTTCAAGTCCGTATCCTTCAATATCAATCCTGATGACAGAATCGGTCTTGTCGGCAGGAACGGCACGGGCAAATCCACTCTCCTCAAATTGATTGCAAAAATCGAGCAATCTGACAGCGGGCAAATATCAATGCCTAAGGATTTCCTCGTGGGATACCTGCCGCAGGAAGGCATTGTCGAATCACCGCTGACTGTTTTTGACGAGACTATGTCCGCACTCGAACATATACTGAAAATCAAAGATGAAATTGAAAATCTGACCGCAGAAATTGAAACACGTACAGACTACGAAACCCAAGAATATCTTGATTTAATCCATAATTTATCTCTTGCAAATGACAAATTCAAAATACTCGGCGGTCATTCTATCGAAGCCGATGTTGAAAAAGTCTTGCTCGGTCTCGGATTTGAAAGAAGTGAGTTTGATAAATTTTGCAATGAATTTAGCGGCGGCTGGCAGATGAGAATTGAACTTGCGAAAATACTTCTTCGCAAACCCGATATTATCTTGCTTGACGAACCGACGAACCATCTTGATATCGAATCAATACAATGGTTGGAAAATTACTTAAAAAATTATCCGGGTGCAATAGTACTTGTTTCTCACGACAGGAATTTCCTAAATACTGTTACAAACAGAACAATAGAAATTGCATCTGGGAAAATATTCGACTTTTCCGTTGCTTTCAATGAGTTCGAGAAATTGCGAGACGAACAGCGCGAACACGAACTCAACGCATTCAAAAATCAGCAAAGGCAAATCCGGCAAACAGAGCGTTTCATCGAACGGTTCAGATATAAAAGCACACTTGCATCACGCGTTCAATCCCGTATCAAGCAACTTGAAAAACTTGACAGAATAGAACTCGAAGATACCGATGATTCCGTAATTGAATTAAAATTCCCCGAGCCGCCGCGTGCCGGCAGAATCATTTGCGAAGCAAAAGATTTATCCAAAAGTTACGGCGTTCATCTTGTTTTGTCTCGAATTAATTTCGCAATTGAGCGAGGTGAAAAAATTGCATTTGTCGGAAAGAACGGCGAGGGCAAATCCACTCTCTCCCGCATTATAGCCGGATACGAAGAATATGACGGCGATTTCTCGCTCGGTTACAATGTCAAAATCGGCTACTATGCACAGCATCAGGCGGAACTCCTGAATGCCAACGACACCGTATTTGATGTAATCGACAGTACCGCCACAGGTGAAATGCGGAAGCATATAAGAACATTGCTCGGCGCTTTTCTTTTCAGCGGCGATGATGTTTATAAAAAAGTAAAAGTGCTTTCCGGTGGCGAAAAGTCCCGCCTTGCACTTGCCAAGATGTTGCTCGAACCCGTCAATTTTTTAATACTTGACGAACCCACAAATCACCTCGATATGATTGCAAAGGACGTTCTGAAAAATGCACTTCTTGAATTTCCCGGAACAATCGTATTAGTATCTCACGATAGAGATTTCCTTGACGGGCTGACCGAAAAAACCTATCACTTCAAGAACAGAGGCATCAGGGAATATCTCGGCGGAATATATGATTTTCTGGCAAAGCAAGAGATGGAGCATTTGCAAGAACTGGAAAAGAAAGCAATCGGCACAAGTACTAATAAGAATAAATCTACCGGAAAAGCGAAGCTGGAGCGAGAAGAACAGAAACGCCGTCAGCGTGAAGCAAATAAATTAAAAAAGAAAATTGCCGCATGCGAAGATGAAATCGCCGCTATTGAAAATGAAATCGGCGAACTGGAAAACCAATTCGCCGCTCCTGATTTTTTCAAAGCAAATGAAAACGCCACAGAAAAACAAAGCCGTTTTGAAGAATTAAAATCCCTTCTCGAATCCAAAATGCAAGAATGGGAAACCCTGCATCTCGAACAGGAAGAGCAAAATCACGAAAACAATTAAAGCACTTTTGCCCGCAACAATGCTTCCCTCAATATTTTTTTGCTTTCCGGTGTAGCACTCTGCAGAGGCAAACGCACATATTCGTTAATCATTCCGAGAATAGACATAGCCGCTTTAGCAGGTACCGGATTGGACTCTATAAAATTCACATTCATTAACTCGAACAGACGCTCGTGTATCTCACGTGATTTATCAAACTTGCCTTGCAGTGCATATTTCACCATATTTACCATCAATTTCGGCAAATAATTACTAAGCACGGAAACCACTCCGTTAGCACCGGCGGCAATTATAGACAAAGTAATTCCGTCATCGCCGGAGAGCACATTGAAGTCAGTCGGCTTATTCCTGATAATAGTTAGTATCTGATTAATATCGCCCGATGCCTCCTTTGTTGCTACAATGTTTTTGCAATCTGCGGCAATCTTTAATTGAGTATCCGGTAAAACATTACTACCTGTTCGTCCGGGTACGTTATACAGAATAATCGGCAAATCCACTGCATCGTTAATTGTCTTATAATGATTATAAAGATGCGCTTGTGTCGGTTTATTATAGTATGGTGAAACAATCAAAGCCGCCGATGCACCCGCCTCCTGCGATTTCAAAGTCAGCTCAATTGTCTTCTTTGTATCATAGCTCCCCGTACCGGCAATAATCGGCACTCTGCCTTTTGAAATTTTCACAGCACGCTTAATCAATTCCAACTTTTCCGTCTCGCTCAATGTAGGTGCTTCGCCCGTAGTACTGTTTACGGCGATTCCGATAATTCCGTTTTTAATCTGGAAGCGGAGCAATTTATCGAATGCCGGAAAATCAATTTCTCCGTTCTTTTGAAAAGGAGTAAGCAGAGCGGTAAAAGTTCCTTTTGCTTCAAATTTAACTGTATTCATACTATTACAATAATTATTTATACATTTTTTATCTGTTCTTCAAAGTATTTTGTACTTCTTTCAATTTTGACAGGTCGAAAGCCAAATCAATTAAATTCCTGAAAGCCCCCTGTTCATTCGGGAAATACATAGTATTAAATCTCTTCCGAATTGCTTCATCGGCATCGTTCACTAAATCCACCAAATAATTCTTGAAATTCTGCGAAGTATCCACAAGTTCACGCTGAAGCTTATAGGCATCATCTTCACTAATATCCTGCCTGATTAATATTTTATGCAATTTCCAAAAATAACTGCCGCTAAATATCAACTTATCCACCAGAATAAATTCACCTTTTTCGGCACCGATTTCAAGGATAGTTCCAATATCATTTCGTTTTCGTAGATTATTCCCTGTCGTATAATCCAGAAATTCAAGCACTTGCAATGTGTCTTTCGATAATTCCATAATCAATACTGTACGGTTGTCAAAACGGAAGAAAATACCCTATTCAAATCACTCTGCGAAACAGGAACAATACCAGTCAAATTCATAGGAATTACAGACAGCTCATAATAATTATTCAGTGTAGATACAAAGACAGCCGAAACCCCACGCATTGATTTATCGGCATTTGCAAATTCATACTTTGCAAATTTTCGCGGTCCCATTTCAATCTCGGAATACTCGCCGGCTAATGCAACAGAACCGGCGGTTTTCTTAGCCCGTTTCTCCAAAGCAATACGAGCAAGCCCCAAGACGCCTTCACGCGAAATAATTTTATCTCTCTTATCCGTTTTCCTAATTCTACTGAACACAATACTCATAGTATATCCCTTGTCCACTGCCGCACCAATAACATCAGCAGGGGCATCATCTTCCAAATTAACCAGCAACCAGCCCGCAGGCAAAAATGCCACCATATCACCCTCATCGGAGCGTACCATTTCATCGGACATTTTCATTTCGGGTGTTGGACTGAATTTTAATATAGGTGAACTCTGTTCATTCTCTTCCTCATTCTTAACAATAATACAAGAGGAGAGCGACACACTTAATATAAAAATTAATATTGTTCTTAATATCTTCATTAATCAATTATTTTATTAAAACAGCAATACAAAAATACGGAATTTAATAGAACTAATGAGACTTTAATGTTTTCTCACCGGCTAATATTTTCACATTCAGATTATTCTCCATAGGAACAAGCGGACAGCTGTAACGCTTGTTGTAAGCACAATAGGGATTATATGCTAAATTGAAATCCAATACACAAACCGTGTCTCCCGGAGTGAACTCAATATCCAAATACCTACCGGCTTCATAAGTCTCTTCCCCTGTGGTTAAATCAGTAAACGGAAGAAATACGTAAAAATATTTCTTAAGCGGCACATTAACGTATCCCTGCAAAGCCAATTCCTTTCCGTCAATACTAAAACGGAATTCCCCATAACGTTGCATTGTTCTGATATCATCGGGTTTTGTCGTGGTAATTTTCAAAGTATCGGGATTTTTGTATTTCGTAAATTTGGCGGTAACATAATACGAAGTATCCGGCACGAAATATTTCAATCCTTTGAAATCATTACGTTCCTCTTCGGGAATTGGCGAATGCGCATCATACTTGAATGCAGAATCTTTTTCCGCTCTATATTGTTCCATCTCTTTGAAATAAACATCTTGTTCATTATTGTTATTATTCTTTTGCTCATTGCCGCCGCACGCCGGAAGAAATGTAAATACAAATAATAGAGCCAAAACAAATAGTAAACTTTTTCTTGAATTCATATACTTATAAAAATAATATAAAAATAATATAAAAATATAGAAACGAAAACAAACGCGAATAATTTGCAGGCATAAAAAAAACTCCGGCAAATACCGGAGTGTTCAGTAAATATCAGTTATTTTTTCTTCCCTCGAAATGTATCATATTGCAATCCCGTTACATGCTCTGAATTATTAAACTCATCTTGCGTTGTAGTAGTTTTTCCGTCTTTATCCGTTTTAATTTCATAAGTAGCAGTACCCGGGTCATAAGGAATATTCTTAAAGTCATGCTTTCCCGTAGAATCCTGCACGGAAGTTTTTACCACAGTAATTTTCATTGAGCAAGGCGGACCTTCGACCCACTTAACATCACTAACCATTACCCGATGCCCCCAATGATTGGAATCAGGATTACTACCATCATAACCCTGTATTCGCATAGTAACATCATTATTTGCGTCTAATCTGGCTTTAAGTGCTTGATAGCGGGCTTTTAGAACGGAACATGAAGTATTGCCGCTTTTGTTTGTAAGCGGTTTATCGTCATCAATTTGCTCCTGCCCTTTCTTACTGTCATAATCAGCCGAATGTGCCGCTTCAGTCTCATTATCATAAAGCCCTCTATTCTTATCTTTATCACCGCTATTCTTCCATATCTTTTTCAGGAACTCAGGCTTCCAATATAATTTACCGTCAGCATGCTTTTCGAGCGCACTATCCTTAGGAACAATCCTACCCATACGTCTCACCAAACTGTGAGCCACAGCCAATATTGCACAGCAACCACCTGTAACTGTATCCTTTCTATGATTGTCAATAATTTCCGGTGATACAGCATTAACCCTAATTTTATTTCCATCAGGACTATTCGGATTATATTTATCAACCAACATCATATTGACGGCAAAGAATTTCAAATCGGGATTGCTTGCAATATCATATTGAGCTTCTTCCAGCATTCTCATCAAATCGGGATTATTTTTATCAAAAGTAAGCGACAACATTTCACCATTATCATAAGGCTCCGTATTCAAACCAATATATGTCCTAAATGCCCGTGGTCCTTCGTCTGCTGTTTCGCGAGCCATATCCATCAAGTGAACAAATAATCCCTGATTAGAAGATTCTATAAGCATTTCAGGTCTCAATCTATATAGAGGTAAATCAAGTATGGATATAGGAAGTCCTGGGTCATCAACAGGTACAAGCGCCGACTTATTATCATCATCATCAGGATTATTGAAAATATCGGAACAACCGCTGATAAGCATAATAAGAAATAACAGAACAATAGTATTTCTTTTCATAACAATTCCTTTCAATTATTACAAAACAACTTTCACTTTAACAAAATTTAACAAATTAATTTGTATAAAAAAAATACAGAAAACCAAAATAATTTGATTTTCTGTATTTACCGTGTTGCCACTTTGTTAAAATGTTTCTACGTGCAATGCACCGGGTTGCTTCTTCTTATGCAATGTGTAACCCTTTTCGGATAAAAACCCGCTAACAGATTTAACCATATTCGGATTTCCGCACAAGTAAACGTGTGTTTGCTCAGGGTCCAACTCAATTCCTGCTTGCTCTTTGAGTAAATCCGATTTCATATGTTCTTCAATAAAACCTCTGAGACCTGTCCAAGTATCATCGGCATTTAACAATGTCGGGAAATATGAAAAATTAGGAAATGTTGCCGCCATAAATTCCAATTCACTTAGATAACCTAAATCCCAAGGATAAGATGCACCGTGAATTACTGTCAATTTTATATCTTGATGGTCTTTCAAATGTGAACGCAAGAAACTAATATATGGAGCCAAACCTGTACCGGTGGCTACCATTACAATATTTTTTCCGGCAGGTGTTTCATTTAATTTGAACACGCCCAGCATTCTTTTATCTATCCACATTCTATCGCCCAATTCCAAAGCAAAAAGTCGCGGGGTCAGCTGTCCCGATTTCACCTGACTAATATAAAATTCAAAAATATTAGTCTGGTGATTGGCAGATGCTATTGAATAAGGACGTTTTATCATTTTATCCGGCTCCAAATCCTTAATCGGAGCAACCGAATTATCCGAACGCTCTTCTTTTGCCAATAAACCGATTGCAGTGAACTGTCCTGCCTCGAATATATTCCTTTCTTCATCGGTTTTTATTCGTAAAACCATTAAATCGGGTGTTAATGTTATTTTACCCGTTACTGTTGCATTATAAGCTGTTTCTTCCATACTTTTTTACTATTGTTTTAGAAATTTATTTCATTATTATTGTATATTAATTTATATACGATATTAAACAATTAATATTATTTCACAATAAGCAACTTTCTGATAAACGCCGTGTCGTCAGATTTGTAATTAATAAAATACAAGCCTGCATTCAAGCTCCCTAAATCCTTAATATGCAACAATTGCACACCATTAATATTATAAAGAACCGTATTACTCCAATCAATATCGTTTCCACTTTCATTTTTATTCCAAAAGCCTTTATCGTCAATTCCACTTGCAAGTCGGGGATAATAATATAAATGAGGCACAACTTTAAACGGACTAATTTCACTTGTCGTATAAAATCCCTCCCCATTAGCCGCAAAACATATTGCTTCGCCCTGCGGTTCGAAAACATAGTCCACCGAAGCCGCAGTTTTGGCTAACATTGCCGGAAGAGTTTCATCGGCTTCTCTTTTGTAATAGAATACTTTAGAGTATGTCTTAATCAAAAGTTCCTTTCCGTCAGGTGAAATATCACCACCTGTAACACCTGAACTGCCATATCCTTCATTACCATAAGGTAATACGGCGATTTTTTTGAATATTAAAGTCGAACTTCCACTCTCAGGAATAGGACTACTATATACGTGAACATTTTTTTCTCGTTTAGATACAATGACAATATCCCTGTCTATCGGCTCAATCATAATTGTTTCGGCATCACGTTTCCCGTCAGGATAAACAAAATTTAACACATCAATATTATTAATAATACCCTTGAATACTGTATCCGCTAAAGTAAACATCGGTTCGGGAAATCTAAAAATACTCTTACGCTTTCTATCTGCGTCATTGTCGCCAATATCAGCAAGATAAATATAACTCCTCTTATCATTCTTCCTGCCCGGACCAACTGCAATATCCTCAGTATCAACGCATTTAACGCCTTGCAAAGTAAATTCCGCTCGCAATTTTCCTGAACGGTCAATTGCATATATTTTACTATCATTACCGGAATCATTATGAACCCAGAATATATTATCAAGAATGCGGCTTGCGGCAATACCGGATATTTCTTGCAACTCGGATTCATCAATTAAACCCAAATCCTGTCTCGTACCGAATGGACTTACAAAACTTGCAGTAAGTATCAAACCTATAAAAAGAAATGCTATATTATTAATCATAATTCTATCACATACTAAATAAAACAAAGGCAGTCCGAAAACGAACTGCCTTAAAACTACTAAAAAATCAGTAATTAATCAATAGCAATCAATTCATTTTCAAATGAAGAATCCTCTCCCGCAGGTGCATTAGCATCTAGCGGTTTAGTGGAATGCTTCTTGCCAAAAATATTTCCTATTTCACTAATTACGTTCATTTCCTGATACTTTCTCAATCCTGTACCGGCAGGAATTAACTGACCGAGAATAATATTCTCTTTCAAACCAATCAGATGGTCTATCTTTGCCTGTACTGCGGCATCGGAAAGCACTCTTGTTGTTTCCTGGAACGATGCGGCTGACAGCCAACTCTCAGTCTGCAACGATGCCTGAGTAATACCCAAGAGTAAAGGCTCGGCTAATGCAGGCTCTGCCGGTTTACTGGTTGCAGGCTTCTTACCTTTTCTCTTCAAATCGGCGTTAATTTCTCTAAATTTCTTTCTCTGTACATGCTGATGCTCTTTAAAGTTAGTGTCGCCCGGATTATTGACAACAACTTCCGTCTTTAATCTATCATTCTCATCAACAAATTTTATTCTATCAACTTGGTCATTCTGCAAGAACAAAGAATCGCCGGATTCTATTATTTTAACTTTCTGCAACATCTGGCGAACAATAACCTCAATATGCTTGTCATTAATCTTAACACCCTGCATACGATAAACATCTTGGATTTCATTCACAAGATATTCCTGTACGGCATTCGGTCCTTTTATTTTCAAAATGTCATGAGGATTAATAGAACCTTCGGTCAATCTCTCGCCCGAGCGTATTCTATCTTCTTCCTGTACCAAAATATATTTGCCCGTCGGCACCGTATATTCCTGAACCGTTCTGCCATCATGCGAAGTTACAACTATTGTCCTAAGACCACGTTTCGGCGCTCCAAACGAAACAATTCCGTCAATTTCCGAAACAATAGCCGGACCTTGAGGCGCTCTTGCTTCAAACAATTCCGTTACTCTCGGCAGACCACCCGTAATATCACGTGTACGTCCTAAATCTCTCGGAATCTTGACAAGTGCGGAACCAATGCCGACTTCCTCGCCGTCATCGACCCTAAGCTGTGCTTTTGTAGGAATGCTATATGTTTTCAATATTTCGCCGTCATCATCAATAATCTGAATTGACGGAGTTTTGGTTTTATCTTTTGAATCAATAATAACCTTGGTAATATGTCCGGTCTGTTCATCATTGACTTCTTGATATGTTACGTTCTGTACCATATCAACAAACTTAACCGTACCATCAACTTCCGTAATAATCGAAGCATTGTAGGGGTCCCATTCATATATCATCTGATTCTTTTCAAGGATATCGCCTTCCTTAATCTTCAGCTCCGCTCCATAAATAGCATCATAACTTGTTAAAATTCTATCACTATCAACATCTCTGATATTAATAATTCCATGGCGACTGATAACGACCGATGTTTCAACTCCTTCATCATTGTGATATGTAACCAATCTAATGTTGTCAAATTCTACCTTGCCCGGGAATTTTGCAACTACTGAGGACTGCGACACATTAAGCATAGCCGTACCACCAGTATGGAATGTTCTCAAAGTAAGCTGAGTACCCGGTTCACCGATTGATTGCGAAGCAATAGTTCCAACCGCTTCACCCATATCAACTATTTGCCCTGTTGCTAAATTTCTACCGTAGCATTTTGCACAAACACCTCGTCTCGATTCACATGTCAATACAGAGCGAATCATCACAGACTCAATTGCACTTTCGTCAATTATCTTGCCTATGGTTTCATCAATCACAGTGCCGGCTTTACAAATCATCTCCTCACTTATCGGGTCAATCACATCATCTAATGTAACACGCCCGAGAATTCTCTCATACAATGATTCTTTAATATCTTCGCCATCTTTCAATGCAGTCATTCTAACACCACGAATAGTACCGCAATCATCTTTTGATATAATCACATCTTGCGAAACATCGTGCAATCGCCTTGTCAAATAACCGGCATCAGCCGTCTTCAAAGCAGTATCAGCCAAACCTTTACGCGCACCGTGAGTAGAAATAAAATACTCAAGAATCGAAAGACCTTCTTTAAAGTTTGCAATAATCGGATTTTCAATCAATTCACCGGTCGAACCGGAAAGCGATTTCTTAGGTTTTGCCATCAAACCACGCATTCCTGCAAGCTGACGTATCTGCTCCTTAGAACCTCTCGCCTGCGAATCAAGCATCATCCAAAATGTATTAAATCCATGATTGGCTCTCTGCAAATCCTGATGCAATTTATCAGCCACTTTGTTTGTTGCCGTTGACCAGTTATCAATAATCTTATTATAACGCTCACCTGAACTAATCACACCATTCTGATAGTGCATTTCAATATCATCAACTTTCTTCTGCGTCTTATCAATAATCGCTGTCTTTTCCTTTGGCACCAAAACATCGGCAATACTTACAGACAAACCACCTACCGTAGCATAACCAAATCCCATATCTTTAAGTGCATCAAGGAACTCGACCGTACCTGCCAAACCAACTGTACGGAAACACTCGCCAATTAACTGGCGCAATCTCTTCTTATCAATAACCTCGTTCAAATAACCGATTTCTTTTGGAACAATCCGGTTAAACAATACTCTTCCCGTTGTCGTTGGCACTAACTCCCCGTCCATTCTCACCTTAATCGGAGTATGTAAATCAATCACACCCTGGTCATGAGCCATTACAACATCTTCAAAACCACTAAACATCTTACCTTCACCCTTGGCTCCATGCCTCACCTTTGTAAGATAATAAACACCGAGAACCATATCCTGCGAAGGAACTGCAATAGGATTACCATTCTGAGTATGCACAATGTTATGCGGTGCCAACATCAGAAGCAATGCTTCCAACTGTGCTTCATAACTAATAGGTACGTGAACAGCCATCTGGTCACCGTCAAAATCAGCATTAAAAGCCGTACATACCAAAGGATGCAACTGAATGGCTTTACCTTCGATAAGTCTCGGTTGGAATGCCTGAATACCCAATCTATGAAGAGTCGGCGCACGATTCAGCATAACCGGATGCCCGTCAATGACTTTTTCCAGAATATCCCAAACCTCATTTGTTTTACGCTCAACCATTTTCTTGGCACTCTTGACCGTCTTAACATGACCACGCTCAATTAATTTTCTAATGACAAAAGGTTTAAATAACTCTACAGCCATATCCTTAGGAAGTCCGCATTCCCATAATTTCAATTCGGGACCAACAACAATTACAGAACGACCGGAATAATCAACACGTTTACCCAACAAATTCTGACGGAAACGTCCGGTCTTGCCCTTCAATGTGTCCGCCAAAGATTTCAATGCACGCTGCGACTCACTGCGAACAGCACGGCGGCTATTATCAAACAGAGCATCAACAGACTCCTGAAGCATACGCTTTTCATTTCTTAAAATTACTTCCGGTGCCTTAATATCAATCAATCGCTTCAATCTGTTATTTCTGATAATAACTCTACGATATAAATCATTCAAATCGGACGTAGCAAACCTGCCACCTTCCAACGGAACCAAAGGTCTTAAATCCGGTGGAGTAACAGGAACAACATCTAAGACCATCCAACTTGGCTCATTCATAGTAGTTGTTGACTTCTTTTCGCTCGGAATAAATGCGTCCAAAATTCTTAATCTTTTCAGAATATCCGCTTTTTTCTGTTGCGATGTTTCAACCTTAAATCTAGCTTTTAATTCAAGATATGTATCTTCCGCATTAATACGTTTCAACAATTCCTTAATAGCTTCGCCACCAATCAAAGCAATAAACTTATTCGGGTCATCATTATCCAAATTCATCTCTTCTTCATTAATACCCGCCATTACTTCCAAATACTGCTCTTCGGTTAGCAAATCATTATTCTGAAGACCTGTGTTGCCGGGCTGAACCACTACATAAGATTCATAATAAACAATTCTCTCAATATCCTTAGTCGGAATACCGAGAATAGCACTGATTTTGCTCGGCAATGTCCTCAAAAACCAAATATGAACCACAGGAACGGCAAGCATAATATGTCCCATACGCTCACGCCGTACTGATTTTTGGGTTACTTCCACACCACATCTATCGCAGACAATTCCTTTATATCTAATCCTTTTATATTTTCCGCAAGCACACTCCCAATCACGGATAGGACCAAATATCTTTTCGCAGAATAACCCGTCTTTTTCCGGTCTGAAAGACCTGTAATTAATTGTTTCGGGTTTGGTTATCTCACCATGCGAACGATTCAAAATCCCATCTGGAGACGCAATTTTGATTGCTATTTTCGAGAATCCCTTTCTCGGTATGGACTTGGATTGCATGATTATTTCCTTTTAATATTTATATTTTTTATTTTCTTATATTTAATCAATTTCGATGTCGAGACATAAACCTTGCAACTCTCTGACCAACACATTGAATGACTCCGGAATGTTCGGGTCAGGCATATTTTCGCCCTTGACAATAGCTTCGTACATCTTTGCCCTACCCTGCACATCATCGGATTTCACGGTAATCATCTCTTGCAATGTATGCGCCGCTCCATAAGCCTCAAGCGCCCAGACCTCCATCTCACCCAAACGCTGGCCACCGAATTGAGCCTTGCCGCCCAATGGTTGCTGTGTAATTAATGAATATGGTCCTATTGACCTTGCGTGTATCTTATCTTCCACAAGGTGAGAGAGTTTCAGCATATAAATCATACCGACCGTTACCTCTTCATCGAATTTATCACCTGTCCTGCCATTAATGAGAACTGTTTTACCATTGCGTGGCAGTTTCGCCTCTTCCAAATAATCGCCGACCTCGTCCCAAGACGCTCCGTCAAATATCGGTGTAGCAAAGTGCATATTCAATTTATCGCCTGCCCAGCCCAATGCTGTCTCGAACAACTGTCCGAGATTCATACGCGAAGGCACACCCAAAGGATTAAGAATTATATCAACAGGAGTTCCGTCCGGCATAAACGGCATATCCTCCACAGGAACAATCTTTGAAACAATACCCTTATTACCGTGGCGCCCTGCCATTTTATCGCCAATCATTAACTTACGTTTCTTAGCAATATAAACCTTTGCCATTTTCAAAATACCAGGTTGCAATTCATCGCCGGCGGCTATTTTATTTTTCTCCGCTCTATAATTAGCGATAATATCATTCTTTTTAACAATATAATTTTCCAGCATTTCTTTCAAAACTGCTTGATCTTTCTTATCCTTAGCTATCTGCTGATTATAATCAATTAACTCGGGATTTAATTCGCCTTCATCATACTTTTCTCTCAGATTCTCCAATTTAATAATTGTTCCGCTTCTAAAAATCAGCTTCCCATTAGTCTGTTTCATACCCAAGCTCTTCTCTTCCCTGAGTATCTTATCAATTCTTTCAAGGCAATCCAAATCAATTTCGCGCAAAGCAACTCTTTCGCGTTGTGCTACCTCTTCGTTTCTATTTCTTTCGTCATCTCTTATCTGCTGTTCATTTGTTACTGCCCGCCTTGTAAATAATTTCGTATTAATCACAACACCTTTCAAGCCCGGAGTAGCTTTCAACGATACATCTTTAACATCACCGGCTTTATCGCCGAAAATTGCACGCAACAACTTTTCCTCAGGAGTCGGGTCGGTTTCACCCTTAGGTGTGATTTTTCCGATAAGAATATCACCCTCGCGAATCTTAGCACCACTACGGACAATACCGAACTCGTCCAAATCCTTTGTAGCTTCCTCGCTGACATTCGGTATCTCTCTTGTAAACTCTTCTTCGCCACGTTTAGTATCACGAACCTGTAATGTAAACTCTTCGATATGGATTGATGTAAACACATCTTTTGCAACCAATTTCTGCGATACGATAATAGCATCTTCAAAATTATATCCGCGCCAGGGCATAAATGCAACCAAAATATTTCTACCCAATGCAAGCTCGCCCATATCGGTCGAAGCACCATCTGCCAAAGGCATACCCTTCTTCACTCTTTGCCCGACTTTGACAATCGGCTTTTGGTTCACACAGGTATCCTGATTGGTTCTGAAAAACTTTACAAGCGGATATTCCACGGTTTTACTATAATCAAATGTAGTCAATTTCTCGCGTGCGGCACGTTTATCATCATAAACAACAACAATCTTATTACCACTTACATATTTTACAGTTCCCGGACCTTCCGCCAGAAGCAATGTCCTCGAATCAAGAGCAACTTTTGCTTCCATACCCGTACCAACAATTGGTGCTTGCGGTCTTAACAAAGGGACAGCCTGACGTTGCATATTCGAACCCATCAAAGCACGGTTAGCATCATCATGCTCAAGGAATGGAATAAGAGCAGACGCCGCACTCGTTATCTGGTCTGTCGAAACATCAATAAAATGCACATCTTCCGGTGATACAATAACAAAATCACCTGACAAACGAGCCTTAACTTTTTCACCCAAAATTTCACCTTGCTGGCTAATTTCCGTTGATGACGGTGCAATAATAAAGCCATCTTCCTTCTCGGCGGACAAATATACTATCTCACTCGTCAATTTACCTTCCTTCACCCTACGATATGGTGTCTCAATAAAGCCAAGTTCATTAATCTTTGCGTGAATAGCCAAAGATGAAATAAGACCGATATTCGGACCTTCGGGCGTTTCAATCGGACAAAGTCTGCCGTAATGAGTATAGTGAACATCACGCACCTCAAAACCTGCACGCTCCCTCGTCAAACCACCGGGACCTAATGCCGAAGTTCTTCTCTTATGGGTAAGTTCGGCTAATGGATTTGTCTGGTCCATAAACTGCGACAGCTGATTTGTTCCGAAGAACTGATTAACAACAGAACTGATTGTCCTTGCATTAACCAATTCGGCAGGAGATAAATTCTCGCCGTCATGAATACTCAATCTTTCGCGAATGGTCCTTGACATACGAGCTAAACCGACATTAAACTGTGATGCCAATTGCTCGCCAACAGTTCTTACTCTTCTATTTCCAAGATGGTCAATATCATCGCCCGTTTGCTTGCTATCATGCAATACTAATAGTTGCTTAATAATTGCAACAATATCTTCGACAGTCAATGTAGTTGTTTCCATCGGAATTTTCAGACCTAGCTTTTGATTAATTCTGAATCTTCCGACAACTCCCAAATCATAACGCTTCTCATCGAAAAACATTCTGTTGAGCAATGCTTCGGCAGTCTCCATATCAGGAGGCTCGCTCGAACGCAACTGTCTGTAAATAACATCAAGAGCATCTTCCTTATTACGGGACGTATCCTTAATCAGCGTTCTTGCTATTACCGGCTCGTCTGTCGGGTCATTATATTTGAACAAACGAATCTGCTGTACAGTAGTAGCCTTAATTTTTTCAATTAATTCTTCGGAGACCTCATCATCGCGAGTAGCAATAATTTCGCCCGTTTCCAAATCAATAATATCATTCGCAATTCTTTTGCCCAGATATGTCTCATCAATTTTATCGGGTTCAATATCTGCCGCCAATTCAAAAAGATTCAATATCTCTTCATCTGAAGAAAAACCGAGAACCCTAAGCAAAGTAGTAACAGGAAACTTTTTCTTCCTGTCAATGTATGCAAACATAATATCATGAATATCAGTCGTGAACTCAATCCAAGAACCACGGAAAGGAATAATTCTAGCCGTATAAATTCTCGTTCCGTTCGGGTGCATAGCATCATCGAAGAAAACACCCGGCGAACGATGCAACTGCGTAACAATTACACGCTCGGCACCATTGATAATAAAGGTTCCTCGCGGAGTCATAGCCGGGATATTACCCAGATAAACTTCTTGCTCAATTGCTTCGATATAGTCTTCGGAATCTTTATCGGCTTTACTTGATAACCGAAGCTTTGCTTTTAGCGGTTTCGCAAAAGTCAATTCCCTTTCGCGGCACTCGTTCTCATTATATTTCGGCTTATCTATCGAATACTCAAGAAACTCAAGCTGGAATATTCCCGAAGCATCTTCAATAGGAAAATTATTCTTAAAAGCCAATTGCAAGCCCTTGGATTCACGCTTTGACGGCTCGATATGTTCTTGCAGAAAATCCTGATATGCCTCCAACTGAATGTTCAGCAGGTCGGGATAATCGGAGTGCTTTTCATGCTCGGAGAAATGAACTCTATCCCTAAGCCGCACCAAATTTTCGACCGATTTTAATGATTTTCTGCTTTTATTATTTAATTTACTCACCGGAAACCTCCGTTACTATTTATTTTATTTTTATTGTTTTCATAGAAAAAAAACAGGACTCTTTGACAAATTCCCAATCTTTAAGAAATTTGTCAAAAAATCCGGTTAAGGCCAAAATTATACAATAATTTTCTCCAATAAGAAGCTAAAATCTTAAATATTAATATACCTTTTAAAATTAAAACCGGGAAAAACGGCTTTTTGCCGTCTTTCCCAATAGTTTGCAATAAACAAAAAGACTACTTGAGAGTAACCTTTGCGCCTGCGTCTTCAAGTTTTTTCTTAACTTCTTCAGCTTCGTCCTTAGAAACCTGCTCCTTGACTACATTCGGTGCGCCCTCTACCAATTCCTTGGCTTCCTTCAAACCGAGACCTGTGATTTCGCGAATCGCTTTAATCACATTAAGTTTGCTGGAACCGAACTCTGTCAATTCTACATCAAACTCTGTCTGCTCTTCTGCGGCTTCTGCTTCGGGTGCGGCTCCGCCTGCCATCATTACGGGGGCGGCGGCTGTTACACCGAATTTATCTTCCATTGCTGTTTTCAATTCTGCGGCTTCCGCCAATGTTAAATTAGAAATTTCTTCTAATAATTTTTCAATTTTCTCTGACATTTTATTACTCCTGAATAAATAGATTGCTAAAATTAAATTATGATGCCTGTTTCTTGGCAACTTCCTCAATCAACGAAGCAACATCGCGCATAACTGCATTGATTGAACCGACTATACCCGAAGTGGGCGCCTCCAAACTGCCGATTATTGCCGCCATTACTTCCGGCTTCGACAGCAGGGCTGCTACTGTTTTTAGTTGTGTTCCATCATAGAATACGCCTTCTATTACAGCCGCTTTCAAGGAAGGTTTATCTTTCTTATCGAAAGTCTCCTTAATTATCTTGGCTGGAACCACAGGGTCATCAAAACCGAAAACTACACCCGTAGGAGCAAAAAATGTTTCGTCAGGAATTATTCCTCCCTGTCCGACTTCTTCCAATGCTCGCTTGATAAGTGTGTTCTTGGCAACTTTGTACTCAATGCCTTTACTCTTCAATTCCCTACGGAAACTGATGGCTTCATCAACATTCATACCCTGAAAATCCACAAGATAATAGCCGTCTGCTCGCTCAAAGCGTTCCACAAGGTCTGCAACTATTTTCTTTTTTTGTTCTAATGTTACCATAAAACCTAACCATTTATTAGTGTTATTTCTGCGATAACAGTCCTATTAAATCAGACCGAGAAGCATATCGCAAAAAAGTGCGTAATATTCTTAATTAATTATTCTCCCTGAACGGCGATTGATTGGTCATTGACCGCAACACTCGGACCCATTGTCGAGCTGAAATACAAGCTCTTGACATATTTACCCTTTGCCGTCGCAGGCTTTGCCTTCAATATACTGTTGAAAAACGTAGCAACATTTTCCTGCAATTGCTCCTCATTAAAGGAACACTTGCCAACAGGAACATGCACATTGCCCGTTTTATCAACACGAAACTCAATCTTACCGGCTTTAACTTCATTGACCGCTTTGGCTACATCAAAAGTTACCGTTCCGCTTTTAGGATTCGGCATCAAACCGCGGGGACCCAAAATACGCCCCAGTTTTCCGACCTCGGACATAACATCAGGTGTTGCAATAACAACATCAACATCTGTCCAGCCGCCTTTGATTTTTTCTACATAATCCTCAAGACCGGCATAATCCGCACCAGCATCTAAGGCTTCCTGGTCCTTGGGTGCTTTTGCCATCACAAGTACTTTCACCTTTTTACCGGTTCCATGCGGAAGTGATACCGTGCCTCTTACCAATTGGTCTGCTTTGCGCGGGTCAACACCAAGTCGAATTGCAACCTCGAACGATTCATCAAACTTCGCCGTTGCATTTTTCTTAACCATACTTACCGCTTGGTCGTATGAATATAATTGCTTTTGGTCAAAATTTTTGACTAAGGCTTTATATCTTTTACCGTGCTTTTTCATTGAACATCTATTCTAAAATATTAATAAATCTCTTAATTCTTATATTAACTAATCTTTAACCACAATACCCATACTTCTGGCAGTTCCCGCAATCATACTGACAGCCGAATCAACCGTATCGGCGTTCAAATCATTCTTTTTGATTTCGGCAATCTTTTCCAACTGAGCGCGTGTTATCGTTCCTACCTTATCTTTGTGCGATTCCGGCGAGCCTTTTTTCAATTTCGATTCAATCAATAATAATGTCGAAGCCGGAGGCGACTTCACGACAAAAGTAAATGATTTATCCGAATAAAAAGTGATTACAGCCGGAAAAAGCATACCCTTTTCTTTCTGTGTCCGCGAATTGAACTGCTTCACAAACTCCATTCCGTTTAGCCCCCGCTGTCCAAAAGCCGGACCAACAGGTGGTGCCATAGATGCCTCACCGCCCTTTATCTGGAGCTTAAACGTTCCTGCTACTTTCTTTGCCATTATTTACTTCTTTCTTATGTAATTATTAATTAATTGTCTGTCTCTAAAAAATTAATGCGTCTCGTGTTCGACTTCCCGAAAATCCAATTCCACGGGTGTCTTGCGTCCGAGAATACCTACCTCTACCTTTACCTTCTGCTTCTCATTATTCACTTCCTTCACCGTACCGTTAAATCCATTGAATGGTCCGTCAATTACCTTAATCGGGTCGCCTATCTCAAAACTCGTCTCAATTGTTTCAATTGATTTTCTTTCCTCTACCCTACCCATGATTCTTTCGATTTCGTGCTGCTGCAAAGGTGTCGGCTGTGTACGTGTACCAACGAAACTAACAACCGAAGGCAAATTCGTAATAATATCTTTAGTCTTTTTATCCAGTACCGTATGCACAATAATATATCCGGGTAAAAAGTTTTTTACCTTAGTCTTACGTTTGCCGCCACGTATCTCAAACACCGTTTCCTGAGGAATAACAATTTCGTCAATCCTATCCTCAAGACCCAAACGTTTGATTTCCGCTTCAAGAGTCAATTTAACTTTTGCCTCATGACCGGTAAAAGTCCTAACGACATACCACTTGAATTCTTTATTTTCTGTATCTTGATTTATCATTTGTCTTCATTAAAAAATGAAATTAATGACCTGACCGAAAATCCAGTCCATTATGTAAACCAACACTGTAAAAACTATTGTCGCACCGAAAACCACAATTGTTGATTCCCGAAGCTGTTCCTTAGTCGGCCAAGTTACTTTTTTCATTTCCTTGGCTACATTGGAGGCATACTGTTTTATTTTTCCTACCATAACATCAATCCTTTTATAGTATTTATATTGCACGGGCGGAAGGACTTGAACCCTCAGCCTACGGTTTTGGAGACCGTCGCTCTACCAAATTGAGCTACGCCCGTATCTTTTCTGTTTTCAATTTCGAGCTGATGACCGGGCTTGAACCGGTGACCTCTTCCTTACCAAGGAAGTGCTCTACCGCTGAGCTACATCAGCACATTGCCAAGAGCGGGAAACGGGACTCGAACCCGCGACCCTCAGCTTGGGAAGCTGATGCTCTACCAACTGAGCTATTCCCGCATTTTGTTCAAAGAACATTTATATTCGGCTGCGAGACACCTTAATTTTGAAAACCGATAGAAAAGTAGAAAGAAATGATTTATTGCAGTTTTGTTCTGCAATGATGATTTGACTATTTGCCAAGTATTTTCCTTCGACCTTATCAGTCTCCCAAGGGGATTCCAAAATGAATCCGTGCCGACACCCTGCCGCTTGTGAATGTTTTTGAGCGGGAGACGAGACTCGAACTCGCGACCCTCAGCTTGGAAGGCTGATGCTCTACCAACTGAGCTACTCCCGCGCTTTTACATTCTAGCCTTGGTGTGGGCAGGGAAGGATTCGAACCTCCGTAGAGCGTAGCTCAGCAGATTTACAGTCTGCCCCGTTTAACCACTTCGGTACCTACCCAAGTATAGAGCTTACAAAATTATAGAATTTTTTTTTAATAGTCAAATATTTTTTTGAAATTTTTTAATTTTTTTTCACTTCCCATCTAATATCCCATACCAAAAAGCCTGCCCGAAACTGAAGAGCAAAAACTATGATGCGAGGCGACTGTTAGATAGACGCAGTCTGACGGGGTGTCCTGCCTTTTAGGGAACAGGATTCAGGGGTTTGCATTCACGGGTCGGGGAGCAGGGAAACAGGCGAAGAAAGAAAGTCGTCATGCTGAGCCGTAGGCGAAGCATCCATTGTCTTTTGCCTTTCATTTCCTCTCCTTGTTCAAGGAGAGGTGGCAAAGCGAAGCTTTGACGGAGAGGTGAGTTCCCAAACAGCCAAATAGACTAACCGCATCCTTCAGGGTGCGGTTTGGATATACCTCTTGCCTTTCATTTCCTCTCGCAGAGGGGTGGCAGACGCAGTCTGACGGGGTGTTCCGCTGTTCCACCCTCGCCCTCAGCGAGAGTACTGTTACATTGATATTGTACCTACGAGATTGAAAAAATATAGCCATAAATATAATAACCGCACATAAAGAGTGCGGTTATATAATACTACAAAACAAAAATAATTATTTATTACAAAAAATCTTATCACTTGTTCTGCTTCACTTATTTTTCTTAATAACCTACCTAAAAATACATCTGTTACAAAGAAAAGTAAACGACAACTTCTATCACATCAAATAAAGAGATATTATAAAGTCATATAAAAACAGATAAAAGAAAATTAATTATCCATTTTTAAACTATTTTATTGCTTTTTTTAAAATGTATTTACCCATTACTTTGTCAATTGCTATTTTACTTATTGGTGCTGTAACAACTGAAATTAATAACACATTAAATATATTTATGTGTAAATCTTCCCATAATAATTTTTGTATAAGAAAATATACACCCAATATAATCAGAAAATTTTCAACAATTACCAAAAAATATTTTAAATATTTCATTATCTTTCCTTAATAAATAATTGTTTTAATCTATAATAACCAAGACAACCACCATGGGATTTCTATGTCTAATTCGGTCAATATACCTGTTGAAAGTGAACGAACAGAACCACCAATTAAACCACCGGCAATTGCACCCGCAACTGCAGTAGCTATGCCACCAACTGCACCAGCCTTAGCGCCGGAAATAGCACCTGCAACCGCACCACCAATATCAGAAGACAATATCTTTTTATCTTTTTCATAAAAATTCTCACAGATAAATTAATAAAATAAAATATATAAAACAAATGTATAACGCATTTGAGAGGAATTCATATTCAGATAAATAAATCGAATTTCTTTAATTACTGAATAGCATTATTATTATTGTTAATTATTTACCTTTATACCTCACATCAGTATTGTAGACAATTGCAACCAATCGCCAATTAAGCCCAAAATAAAACCGCATCCTTCAGGGTGCGGTTAGGATATGCCTCTTGCCTTTAATTCCCCTCTCGCAGAGGGGTGGCAGACGCAGTCTGACGGGGTGTTTCGCTGTTCCACCCTCGCCCTCAGCGAGAGTACTGTTACATTGATATTGTACCTACGAGATTGAAAAAATATAGCCATAAATATAATAACCGCACATAAAGGGTGCGGTTAGGATATACCTTTTGTCTTTCATTCCCCTCTCGCAGAGGGGTGCCGCGAAGTGACGGGGTGGGCGGCTGTCCCATTCAAAATAATTTTAAAAACGTTTTCTTGCCGCCTCATCTCAATACATTTATATTGCAAACGAGTGTTCGCTCACTCCACGTTCTTTGAAAAGTAATAGAGATATGTGAAGAAATGTAGAAAACAGGCAAACTGCATGAATCTCATAACACATTGCTACTACAATCATTTATATCAATTTTTATTATTATTGTGTTTTTCCCTGTATCGTAGTAAAAAATTACTAACATATAGAAAAGTGTAGAAATTTTACTACAAAACCAGAGCCTTCAAGGTGCGGTTTTGCATCTCTACTTTTGCCTTTCATTTCCTCTCCTTTTGTGTCAACTTATTTTAGCATAAGACAGCTAAGGAGAGATGTCACGAAGCGACAGAAAGGTCGCCTGTTCGCACCCTTGCCCTTTGGGAATTGGCTGGAATTATTAATTTAACAAAAAAGAGACCACCTTATTAGGCAGTCTCTTATTATTAATTAGACGGAAAAAATCCTATCCGTTGATTAATTCCATAGCTTCTTTAATCGTTGTTGTAACGTGGTCGCAAGAAACTTTGAGCAATGCTTTTTCGTCATCATTGAGTTTTAGTTCGATGACTTCTTCGAGACCGCCCTTACCTAACTTACAGGGTACACCTACAACGAGGTCATTGTAACCGTATTCACCCTTCAAGAGAGCCGAGCAAGGAAGAATTCTCTTCTGGTCGCGAACTATTGATTCGACCATTTGAACTGCGGCAGCTGCCGGAGCATAATATGCACTTCCCGTTTTGAGATATTTAACGATTTCGCCACCGCCGCCTGCGGTTCTTTTTACGATTTCGTCAAGTCTTTCCTTGGGGATTAAATCTGTAACAGGAATACCTGCAACGGTTGTATATCTCGGGAGCGGAACCATTGTATCGCCGTGTCCGCCGAGAATTAATGCCTGAATATCCTGCATTGCAACACCGAGTTCCATTGAGATAAAGGAACGATAGCGGGCAGTATCGAGAATACCAGCCATACCGAAGACCTTATCTCTTGAAAGACCTGTCACTTTCTGTGCAACGTAAGTCATAACATCAAGGGGATTGGATACAACGATAAAATATGCATTCGGTGAATATTTAAATGCACTTTCGATACAAGATGAAACAATGGCGGCATTTTTTACGAGTAGGTCATCACGACTCATACCGGGTTTACGTGCCAGACCTGCTGTCTGAATAACTATGTCGGAATCTTTGGTGTCTTCATAGTTATTAGTTCCGAATATTTTAGTGTCCGAACCGATAATCGGCATAGACTCGTACATATCAAGTGATTTTCCTTGGGGGATACCTTCCAGAATATCAACTAAATAAACTTCTGTCGCTAATTCATAGTTAGCTAGCAATTGTGCTACTGTTGCGCCCACATTTCCGGCGCCGATAACTGTAATTTTCATATCAACTCCAATATTAAAAAAAATCTATTTGTTAGAATATTATTTTTTCGTAATAAGAACAAAATTCGTAATAAAATTCAAATCTTTAATGTCTTCCAATTCCTTAGATGTGATTTGCATTCTCAATTTATTTTTTTCACCAAAGATTACGTCAGCACCTTTGGCTTCCAACTGTGAAACCATAGATTCCGTATAGTTGCCTGAAAGGATAGCATCAACAGTAAACATCTGAACAGCGCCATCTGTATCTATATTTTTAATAAATTCGATTAATTTTTGGTCGAATTTTTCGGAAGTAAGGGCTTCGGCTTGCTCGGCTGTTTCAGATACTTCTGTCTGGACGGTTTTAATTGTTGTTTCTGTTGCGCCTTTAATTCCATCGGTAGCAACATCTTCTTTTTTGCCGCAAGAGCTTACAAAAGCAATAAGAACAATAGTAAATATTGCAAGCGTGAATTTTCTAAGAGTGTTATTCATAATAAATCCTTTAAATAATTTAAACAATAATGATAATTGATTTCAAAAATCACTTCAATTTCTGAAATTAATTATCAATATGCAAGAACTCCCTTTAAAATAAAGGGAGTTCTTGAAATAAAAAATTAATCTGTACCAAGAAGTTTCTTGTAGCTAGGAGTTGTTAAGGACTTCGGACGTGTGATGGGGAATCCCATTGCTCTGGCAACGATTGACTGCGAGGCAATACCCAATGCACGTGAAATACTAAACAATACCGTATAATAGCTAAATTCCTTCAAACCGAAGTGATATAATAATGAGCCTGAACCGGCATCAACATTCGGCCACGGATCTTTGATTTTCTTAACTTGCTTCAATACGTTCGGTACAACGTTGAATACGCGTTCTACTGTCTGGAATACCGGGCTGTCGGCGATGTTCTCTTTACCGAATGCTAAGAAAGCATCAAATCTCGGGTCTGTAATTCTGAGGACGGCATGACCGTAACCCGGAATGACTTTACCTGATTCCAAAGTTTCCCAAGCAAATTTTTCTAGATCTTCTTCGGAGGGGGCGCCACCGAATTTTTCCATTGTTTCCAGAACCCAACCGAGACATTCCTGATTTGCCAAACCGTGAAGAGGTCCTGCCAAACCGTTCAAGCCACCGGATAAAGAATAATAAAGGTCGGAAAGTGCCGAGTTGATTGTTGCGGCTGAGAAAGCGGAGACATTACCGCCCTCGTGGTCGCAATGAAGATTGAGATATAATCTCATCAATTTGGCAAATTTGCCGTCCGGATCGGGAATACCAAGCATATGGGCATAATTACCAGCCCAATCAAGTGATTTATCTGTTTCAATTCTTTCGCCCTTGCCAAATCTCTTACGATAAACATAAGCACCAATTGCCGGCAATTTTGCAATAATAGCAATAGCATCGTCATAGGTGGCTTCCCAATATTTATCTTTTGTCATACCTTCGGCATAGTTCTTTGCGAATACGGATTCTTTCTGCATAACCAGAATAGCCGTATTGAACATAGCCATTGGATGCGAATCGGCAGGCATATTATCCAAAACGTCCCAAACGTATTGGGGAACATCTTCATTGGCTTTGAGTTCTGCCTGAAGGTCTTTCAATTCGTCTGCTGTCGGAAGATTTCCGGTTAAGAGCAACCATAAAATTTCTTCCGGTAGTTTGTCTGTGATTTCTTTTAGTTCGATACCGCGAATGATTAGACCTTTGTCGGGGGGAACTTCCGATGTATCGCATACGAGACTTTTAACGCCGCGCATTCCGCCGTAAGCCTGTCTTAGGGTAACTTCGGAGACAACTTTGTCGCCGTGGGATTTACCGAATTCAGCTATTTCGGCTTTTTGTTGGGGAAAAATTTCCGCTAGTTTGTTTTTAAGCATTGACATAATTTTTACCTTTTTTTGTGGTTAAAAATGTGGATTAGAAAATATGTTTGTATGGTTTTTCTTTGCATTTACCATTCCTAATATTCTTTTTTAGGTTCACAAAGTTTTGTAAAATCAAATTATAAAAAATAACTATATGAACCAAGAAACAATCTAAAAATTTCCAAAAAAATAATACTTTTTGTAAAATAGTGTTTTTTATTTGTTATTAGAATGCAATTAATTTTTTTTCTTTTTTGATAATTTGATAATTTACTATTACTGATTTTTTAGTAATTTAATTTGAAGTATGTATTATGCAAAAACATATATTTTTAACACTCTTGCTTATTTTGTCATTTTGCTTTTCGGGTAATGTTATAGCACAGAACAGCCAATGGCTCAGGGATATAAGCTCCAATGTCGGGCTTGATGCCGCACACGGTTCGCGTATAGCCATTATTGATATTAATAATGACGACTATCCGGATTTGTTCTGGGGAACAGGCAAAGCGGGCAAGAATAAATTCTATTTATATCTCAATGTCGAAAATCCCGATAAGAATAGTCCTTATAAAAGAATATTCCGAGATTTTACACAGGAATCGGGCATTAACGTCAATAGAGTTCCGAATAAAACAGATAGGGTTATTGACATTATTGCTTTAGCTGATGTGGATAATGACGGAGACGTTGATTTGGTTTCAAGTATATATTATCACAGATTAGAATATTATAAGGACAATTTGGACCCGGGGGACCGGTCGGAAGTGTATCTCAATGACGGTAAGGGGCATTTTACCCTAAAACCCGATAACGGACTGTTTGATTTGCAGGTTTTGGATTGGCTACCGAAAGGTCTTATTAATACAAGCGGTATGTCCTTCCTTGATTATGACTTTGACGGTAAGATTGACTTATATATGTGCACTTGGTACGGTGATAAAAAAAACGGAATCGGAATGCCCGATGTTTTGATGAAGGGTAATGGAGACGGTTCGTTTACAAATACAAATATGCAGATTATTAAAAACAATTACTATCCTATGTATGGAGTTAATGTTACGGATTGGGATAATGACGGCTGGCCCGATATATTGACATCTGCATATTGCAACTCGAACGGTAATTTGTTCAGGAATATGCAGGACGGCACGTTTCAGGATTATTACGCACAAGCCAATTACAGTGCCGCACATTTCAAAGGCGACCACGGACAAACTCTCTGCCAATGGGAAGCACAACCCGCAGATTTTGATAATGACGGCGATATGGATTTGTTGCAGGTTTTTGTTCACGGTGGATATAATACAAATGAAGGAAGAACACATATTTCAATAAATGAGGGACCCGAAAAGGGTTTTCGTTTGGAGCCGAAATTAGATTTAATCAAACGTGATGCTCCGAACAATTCGCATCTTGGGGACCAAGGCGGACAGTGGTTCGATTTGAATGGAGACGGACTTAATGATATTGCAATAGGACAAATGTCGTATCCGCAAGCAAACAAAGAGGGGCAGGAAAGACTCTATATTTGTATGCAGGATAAGGACGGCACGTTTAGGGATATTTCTCAGGTTCTTGGTATTTACCATACAATTAAGGAAGCCCATTCGATGGAACCGGCAGATTTTGACCTTGACGGCGACCAGGATTTATTTGTCAGTCATCAGAGAAGAGACACTACTTGGCGGGATACTGTTATTGGCGGTCTAAAAAGAAGGGTAGTTGCTTCGATTAAAAGATATATGGAAGTACGTCTGCTTGAGAACAGGGTGGCTAATATTATTACTACATCGAATTATCACCGTTGGATTTCCGTAAAATTGGAAGCACCCGAAGGTTGCAACCGTAGTGCAATTGGAGCAAGAATTTATGTTTACAGTAACGGACAACAATATATGCAAGATGTGCAATCGGGTTTGGGGCATTTTGCAGGACAGCAACCGCTCATAAGGAATTTCCCTTTGGATTATACTGCACATAATATTGATTCCATTGTGGTACGTTGGCCCCGTAAAGACTTGAAGAAAACAATCGCAAAAGGTATGCCATTAAATACAATAGTAACTATTGATAGCGGCGGATATGTCAATTATAAAAAAACTTGGAAAATGCGGCAACCTGTTTTGGCTGTTGCCAATTCAAATCTCCACTTTGGCAAAGTAAATGTAGGCGACAGTAAGACAATGAGTTTTGAACTGATTAATTACGGCGATGCTCCGTTAATTATTAATTCAATTGAGGGCTTGACAGAAGTATTTGAGTTCAAACCGGCACTCGCATTACCTTTTACAATTCAGCCCGGCAAGAGTAATTCGCAAAAAGTTAGTGTGGTATTTACACCCGAACAAAGATATAAGCAAGTGGGAGATATTATTATTCGTTCCAATGCTTATAATGACTCAATAGCATTGGTCAGATACAATGCTTACGGATTTGAAGAAAAGCCAATAATTGCAACAGCGGATATTAAATATGATTTCGGACATATTTATACGGATTCTTCGGCACGGCGTACAGTTAGGATTATCAATAAGGGTGAATTGGATTTGACTATTAATAGTATTAATAGTTCGGGAATGCCGAAGGTCTATTCAATAAACAATATGCCGACATCGCCTCTAACAATTAAACCCGATAAGCACTATGATTTGATTATCGAATTCAAGCCTACTGAGGAAAAAGCATATAGCGGCAGTATTATTATTGAATCCAATGCCTATAACGATAATAATTATAATGTACGCTTTGACGGGTTTGGCGAAACTCGTAAACCGCAGATATCTGTTTCAAATACTACTTACCTTTTCGGGAAAATTCATATCGGTAATTCGCGTCAGAAAGTAATTTCGGTAAGGAATACGGGGACAGGTGAAATGATTATTAATAGTATAACATTTGAAAAGCAGTTTCAGGATAATTTTATTTTTAAGAATTTTACTTTGCCTGTTAATATCAAACCATTGGGTAAAAAAGATTTGACAATTGAATTCAAGCCGACCGAAGTTCGCAGTTATAAGACAAAAGCCTACCTGCATTCAAATTCCGTTAAAGATTCGGTGTTTCAACTTCAATTTATTGCAACCGGACTGAAGCCTACAAGTGTAACAGATGCACGCGAAAAACCGCAATTAATAATATATCCCAATCCGGCAAATGATGAAGTGAATATTAGCGTAAATAAAAATACAAGTATTACTTCACTTCGCATAGTGGATATTATGGGGAGGGTAGTTGTTGAGGCAAATATGAATAGATTGACAGCAAGCGGCATACACTTGGATACAAAAGGACTTTCGGCAGGTGTCTATTTCATCATTGCCAATGTCAATAATCAATATAAAACAAAATCATTAATAATCGAATAATAAGAAATGAAAATATATTTGTTTATAGCCTCGTTATTGTTTATTACTGCCTGCGCAAATCCCAAGAATACGGCAGTCATTAAAATTCCGCCTTTCAAGCCGGAAGTAATAATATATCAGTGTGGCGATTCGCTCAATATTGCACTTTCAATAAGTGAGTTGAACAATAAAAAAGACGGCAAAAGAAATTTTTTAGAATCAATAAAGAATTCGGAAATTAATTTTTATTTTGGCAAACGTCCGGTCAAACATCTTGCACTCAAAGATTTTCTAATTAAGAAGACAATAAACGATTCGAACGAGCTAATGCTCTACGGTGGTTTTGCAAGGTTCAATTGGCCCAACCCGAAAACCAGAACGCATGATATGACGGTGGAGATAAAAATATTTACAAAAAAAAGTATTTATGCAATAAAAACAAATTATACAAAAATACTTAGCGATTACATAGTGCAATGTAACGGTGCATTGGACTTGTTGCCGTTTGAAATCAAGTCAAGTGATACAAGTTATGTTTTGGGTATGGCGGCTGTTCGTAGGGATATGAACGAAGATGAATATGTGCCGAGTTCAGAAGATTTCAGAGCAGAAATTTTTACATACAAAGGGACATTGCTCTGGTCATCTAACTTCAATATGAATTATATGCAACTTATTAGTGAGGTAAAACCTATTAAGATAGGAGAAGCATATTTATTTACAACTATATGGAACGGCAGAAAGAATAATAAAAAGAAAGTTCGCTCGGGCGATTATAAAATAAAGCTTCTGCTACCCGTCCAGCCGCATCCATATTATATTATGAAAGATTTCACACCGGAGTTCAAATGATAAGTAATGAAGAGGCGATGTCGCTGGCTATTGCTCAGGCAAAGCAAGGAATGGGATACGTCAGTCCTAATCCATTAGTTGGTGCGGTAATACTGAAAGGCGGCAAAATACTTTCAACCGGCTACCACCATAAGTTTGGCGGCATACACGCCGAAATTGATGCAATAAACAATGCTGGTGATATTGATTTCGGTGATGCGATTTTAGTTGTTAATCTTGAACCTTGCTCTCATCATGGCAAGCAACCGCCCTGTGCTGAAGCCATAGTAAAATACGGTTTCAAAGAGGTTGTTATCGGAATGCTTGACCCTAATCCGCTCGTTGCCGGGCGTGGTGTTAAAATTTTAAAAGACGGTGGTGTAAAAGTTGCCGTTGGTATTTTGGAACAAGAATGCAAATGGCTCAATCGTGTTTTTATCAAGCATATAACAAGCACTATGCCATATATATCTTTGAAGAATGCACAAAGCATCAACGGCGCAATTGCAACGCACAGCGGAAATTCAAAATGGATAAGTTCTGTTGAAAGTAGGACAATAGTCCACAGACTACGTGCCGAATATGATGCCGTTGCAGTTGGTAAAAATACCGTACTACTTGATAATCCCGAATTGAGCGTAAGACTCGTTAATGGGCGAAATCCGTACAGAATTGTATTCGATACTAATTTAGACATACCCGAGCATTACAAAATATTCTCCGATAAGGAAGTACAAAAAACAATTCTTATCTCATCATCACAATATAGGGGTAGCGAAAAGGCTGTCCGCTTGCATTCCAAGGGGATTTCAATATTGTTTGTTAGGCTTGATGGGAACGGAAGAATTGATTTGAAGCAAGCTATGCAAGATTTATATACATCATTCAATATTGCTTCGGTCTTAGTCGAGGGTGGTTCCATACTATTCAATTCATTTCTTGAATACGGACTTATTGACGAATACCATATATTCATTGCACCGAAAATAATACCGAACGGACTTACTACTTTTAACGGTAATTACTCCATTGATGAAATGAGCGAATCAAATGAGCTGGAACTGTTCAAAATTAGTAAAAGCGGTAACGACATACATTTGTTGTATGTAAATTCCGATTTTATTCCTACCGGTGTCAAGATATAATTATTAGGGAGCAGGATTCAGGGGAACAGCCGTATAATGCCTTTTAAGCCCCCTCTCGGGAGGGGGTTTGGGGGTGGGTTAAAGAATATGGGACAGCCGACTCACCTCTCCGTCAAAGCTACGCTTTGCCACCTCTCATTGATTAAGGAGAGGAAAAAACAGCCACATAATGCCTTTTGCTTTTCACCCACCAATGTCATTGCTGCGACAGCAGGACTCTCATTTAGAAAAGAACAAGGCGTTCGTCATATTGAGCCGCAGGCGAATTATCCAGACGAATATGTCCCCCTTCGGAGGGGGTGCCTGCGAAGCAGGCGGGGGAGGATAAAACCACATTACCAAGCACATCATACATTTTAATCGGAGCCTTCAGGATGCGGTTAGCAAACAAAAGCGTTCGTCATATTGAGCCAAAGGCGAAGACCGCCAAAGGCAGCGGCGAAGCCAATCTATGCCTTTTGCATTTCTTTCTGACGCAGGCAGGACGGGGTGTTCGGCTGTTTAAGTCCCCTCTCGGGAGGGGGTTTGGGGGTGGGTTAAAGAATATGAAACAGCCGACTCACCTCTCCGTCAAAGCTTCGCTTTGCCACCTCTCCTTAGATTAAGGAGAGGAAAAAACAGCCACATAATGCCTTTTGCATTTCTTCCGCCTCCTAAATTCAGCCGTAGGATAATAGTAGTCAATACTAAATCAAATTATCAATGTTTTTTTATATTTTTGTTTATTCCTTATATTTTGTAATTTAATTAAGTATATAAATTGAAATTATTAGTTTTGTATCTATATGGTGGACGGGGACAATTTGTCATACTCTTTCGTTCAAAAAGAAAAAAATAAACAATTGTTCTATTCCCCCCAATATAGTAATATTGGGATAATGAATATTTTATCTATAAACGTTAGCATCCATATCTATGAAAGTACAAATAATCAGTAAGTTTGAAACACTAAAAAAAGGAAAAGATATGAAAAACAATTATAAATTACTAACAATTGTAATTTTACTCTTTTGGGGACTGAATAATTTACAAGCCCAAAAAACCATATCGGCCACAGGCGGAGAGGCAAGCGGTGGCGGTGGCTCAGCGAGTTATACCGTAGGACAAGTGGTTTACACTACGAATGTAGGAACAAATGGAAATTCCATTGCGCAAGGAGTGCAACAGCCTTTTGAAATATCTGTTACAACAAGTATCCCCGAAGCAAAAGACATTTCTTTAAATGTTTCGGCTTATCCAAATCCTGCAACAAACTACCTAACCATAAATGTTAAAAACTACGAAACAAAAAACCTGCAATATCAAGTTTTCGACATAAACGGAAAAATTTTGCAAACAGTAAAAGCAACAGGAGCAGAAACAAAAATTGAAACAAATAATTTTGTTCCCGCCAATTACTTTGTAAAAGTATTTGACAATCAAAAAGAAATTAAAGTATTTAAAATAATTAAAAATTAAGGAGAACATAATGAATGAAATACTAATTGCATTGTTAATAGGAATTATAGCGGGAACAATAGATGTAATTCCGATGATTATTCAGAAAATGGATAAGTATGCTAATCTTTCCGCTTTTTTTCATTGGTTAGTGTTAGGATTAATTATTCCGTTTGTATCTTGGGATATTGCACCTTGGTTGAAAGGATTAATTATTGCAGAGATTTCGTCTATTCCTATTTTATTAATTGTAGCACCAAAAGACAAAAAAGCCATAATTCCGATTTCAATAATGTCTGCAGTTCTTGGGATTGGAGTAGGTTTGGCAGGTGCATATTTTATCGAATAAATCAAATGACTATGAAAAGAATATAGTGCATTTGACAATTGGTTGCAAATTGAAGATTAATCGTTTCAATACGCCCAACGCCTCATATACTTGCCATTAGTCGCAGTTTTTTTATTAACTAATTTATTATCTTCGGGTATCTTTTAGAAAAATAGAGTATCTTTGTAAGTTGGTTGATGACATTTTTTGATTTCAATCTGTCATTAGTCCATTTTGCTGTTTTAATAAATCATCTTTCATTCCGGCAAATTATTACTCATTGAAATATGGATAGTTGGGCTAACTTTATGTTTGTGTTATTGTAAAATTAGAAAAGGAAAATTCATGAAAAAATTAACTTTAGGAGTTATTGGAACTTCAAGAAAAGAAGACGAAAAACGTGTACCAATTCACCCTGAGCATCTATCACGTATCCCGGAAGATATTAGGAAACAATTAATCTTTGAAAAGGGATATGGAACGCCTTTTGGTTTAGATGATGATTTTTTTGTTGCACACGCCGGTGGAGTTGCTTCCCGTCATGAATTATTGGCTGATTTAGGTTCGGTAATTATTGCGAAACCGATATTAGAAGATTTACAAGAAATGCGTGATGGAGGACTCATTTGGGGCTATCCGCATACTGTGCAGCAATTCGATATTACACAGACTGCAATTGATAAAAAACTAACATTAATTGCATTTGAGGATATGTTCGTTTGGTCTCCCAGCGGTCAAATAGGAAGGCACACATTCTATAAAAATAACGAGCTGGCGGGCTATTCTGCAGTTATTCATTCGCTACAATTGAGGGGTATTGACGGACATTACGGCAACCAGCGTAAAGTAATTATTTTTAGTTTCGGGGCGGTTAGTCGTGGTGCTATTTATGCACTCAAAGCTCATGGTTTCAGAGATATTACGATTTGTATCCAAAGACCGGATTATGAGGTGCGTGAAGAAATTTTAGATGTTAATTATGTTCGTATTCGTAAAGGTACAGGCGGTGAGCCAAGAATGGTTACTATTGAACATGACGGCACAATTTGTCCTTTATCCGATTTGATTACTGAATCCGAAATCATCATTAACGGCACGTATCAGGATACTGACAATCCAATTGATTTTGTTACTGAAGATGAAAAAGATATTTTAAAACCGGGAACTTTAATTATTGATGTAAGTTGCGACGAAGGTATGGGATTCTATTTTGCTAAGCCTACCACTTTTAAAGAGCCAATTCTGCGTATTGATAAAATCGACTATTATGCAGTTGACCATACGCCAAGTTTTTTTTGGGAAAGTGCTTCGAGGTCTATATCTGCCGCACTGATTGTTTATTTGCCGACAGTATTAGAAGGACGTAAAAGTTGGTTCGAAAACGCAACAATTCAAAAGGCTGTCAATATTGACGAAGGTGTGATTATCAAAGAAGCTGTTTTAACTTTTCAGAATCGTTTGAAAGAATATCCGCATAATGTAATAAGCTAACGATTGGTATATAAGACATTGGAAGGGAAATACCTAACTTTTCAATTTATTATGCCGTTTGGTAATGTTCATAATCTTCAATAAATCTGCTAATAGTCCTATGCTTTATGCACTTTATTGGCATTAGTATTTTATGAATTTAGCACAATGCTTAATATTATTGGCTCTATTAATAAACTTAATAAAATACATTCCATTCTTTAGTAAAGAAACATCTATCATTTCGTTTTCAATAATTCCGTTTTCAATAATTCTTCCGGTAACAGTAATTATTTGGTATTCTAAACCTACATTATCAGCAGAAAAGTTTATAAAGCTATTAGTAGGAATAGGGTAAATATAATTTGAAAATTCCTTTTCATTTTCCACACTTATTTGATTGTCGTACAAAATGCTACTTGATGTAGGTATGTTTCGGTATTCAAAATCAGTTATCCAGGAATACCCAACTGTTCCATAAACTTTAAAAGGCATAAAATAAAACATCTTGTTAGATTTATTAGGGTCTTTTGTTTGATTTGTTACATCAAATAATAATTCTCCATTAATTGCTACTTTTAATTTTCCTAAACTTGAATCCGGATGTCCAAACCAATATATTTCTAATTCAAACCAATCATCTTCTATAACAGGGATAGCATAATTGTCAAATTGCCAAACATCATCACCTAATTCGCCATTTTTCATATACTGTCCTTTTGCTACCCAATATGGGGAAGATGTATTTGTTCCATAGATGTACAGCCCCATTCTAAAACCGTCATCATCAATATCTTTCCACTCAACAGGTAGCCTCCAATCGGATAATGTATCAGTATGGTCAAGATGAGTTTTAATTTTATATTTTATATATCCTTGATTCATTCGTTGAACGGGGTCGTTAGATAAACTATCACCATACATAACATATTGAACCCTTGAGTAAGATGTAAAACTTGTATCATCTTTAATAAATTCGATAAATAGCGCATTAGTAGGTCTCCCGTCATATCCTGTTGTACTGACAATTTCGGCATTTGCATAATCGGAATAATTATCTATATCTCCCACCACATAATTAAAAAAATGCTCTGAAAAATTACCAGGTAAGTCATTTGGAAAAGTAAAATTTGTAACAGTATCTGTTCCATTAAGATGGTGATTCCAAATATCCGTTTTGTCAACAATAACATTATAATCAAATGATGATTTGATTAATAGATTACTTGTTGTTTGTGCTGTTAAATAACTGATTGAAACAATAAATAATAGTAATCCTAATTTTATATCTCTTTTCATTTAAAGTATTCTAAATCGTGTTATTATTAAAATTAAGGCTAATTGTGAATAAATATTTCATATAATTGGTCGAATTAAGGGTATTTAGTATGAGAAAAGCAATTTTTTTTATCATAAAATCAAACTCAACCAACTCATTCTACTCTGCAAACTTACATTTTTCTACTACAATTTACAACAAATTTCAACAAAAGTGTATGTGGCTGTCATTCTTACTCCTAATTGCAAGCGTTGCGTTACTATTATTTACTTATGTTCTGATTTTTGAATGAGTAATTATTGAGCATTATTTTCCCTTGAGTAATTAGCTAACGCCGCCATATCTCACCGTATTGCATCATACAACTATATATTTTTCTTATTATTGTCAATAAGTATATATACAAATATAGTAAATAAATCTAATAATACAGGTAATATTGAAACAAAAACATATATATTTCAATACTGTCTTGCCCCTTTTTATTAGAAGATATGATTATTTATTAGCAGAATTGAAATCATAGGTTCATTTATTAATATTCACATAAGGTGTTGAGTACTTATTTTAGAATATTAATAAATGAACCTATGAGAGTGTATTGCTTAGATAAATTATTATTTATAGTTAATATAAAAAAGATTATTAATAACAGTTAATTTTATTAATCTATTATCATTTTTTGACTTCCAATAATCCTTTTATTATTATATACATTGAGAAAATATATTCCTTTGCTTAAATCAGAAATATCAATTGTTTGGTTATTTGCATTTAAAGCAGGAATCTGTTTTATCTCTTTTCCTAATAAATTAACAATAATAATTTTTGAAATATTTTTTTGTAATTTGTTTTGAATTGCAATGATATTTTTTGCCGGATTCGGATAGATTACAAAACCATAATCTTGTTTAGTAGATACAATACTTGTACTAGCTTTATCACCGGCTTTAATTGCAAGATTTGGTGTACTTTGGTATGCGTAATCTTTATATATGAATTTTTTTCCGTTCCACATTACTCTAACCCAGCCGTAATATGGACCACCGGGAATAGAAGTAATTTTTAAACCTACATAACCATCTTTATTTAAAGGTAAGGTGGGTACTTTTGGATTTGCATAAATATTCATCATAAACAAATCGCCACCTCCTAAAAAATCCGCATTTGCATCAATTATTGTGCCTTTTGTAAGTGCTTTCGCAACATCATGCCCATCGTTCAAGGGTCCATTTGACCATACATTATTTGCTCCTGTATCCCAATATCTGTCAGAATCAAATTCATATTCATTTTTTCCATCACCATTTACGTCAATACCTCCATTTTTTGGCATTCCGTCAGGTTTAATATCAGTGTAAATAATCTTTGCATTTGTATTAATAGAAAACAAAACTATTAATAAACTTAAAATTATATTAGATTTTTTCATTGGTTTTCCTCTTTAGTTTTAAAATTTTTTTATTTTGTGATAATTATCCGCTTTGTTGTAATAGAATCGGAGTTACTGATTTTAATGATATAAATGCCATTGTGCAAAGCTGACAAATCAAGAACTTCTATTGCCTGTGAATTACTTTGCTTATATACTTCCTGTCCCATAATATTATATACAGTAATTTGACTTCCTTTTTTATTGTCAATTCTAAATACTCCGTTTGAAGGATTGGGAAATACAATAATTGAATTATTATTATCACTCTCGCTAATACCGACAGTGCCATTGAACTTCGCTTTATTGGCATTTACTATTCTGCCTGTCTTGCTATCAATTAATAAAACAACAAAACTAGTATTCTTTGGATTGTGCCCCGTAGGGATAGCACCTGTAAAAGTATATGAATACTGATTTCCGTGTGTTATTGTTGTAGGAATACTATTTTCAACACCATTCCAACCTCCTATTAACTGACGAGCAACATGATTATAGTGCATAAGTTTTGCCGGCACATAATGCTCCCCTTCAATTACGAGGGTGCCTTTTGTATTGTAGTTAAAACCATCCCAATCAATCATAGGAATTGAGATGCCTTGGAAAAAGTCGTGCTGTTCCCAGCCGGCTTCTGTACCTGTTACATCATCTTCTAACACAACCAATGCTAATCTATAATTTGCATTATTAATATCCAATGCAAACTTTGTTTTTATATCTACTGTAAAACTACGTTTTGTTTCATTCCAAGTTTGATTTGTAATTTTTGTTTCTGCAACAGGAATATCGGTTTTATGTAAATTGTATTTTGTTAATAAATCGGGCATTGTCATATTCGTAATGGCATCGGGATTTCTATCAATAATACCCGTAGGAGCAAATTTTAAAAGTTTTCTAATGCCTTCGGGATATAATGGTATTATCATTGGTTCTCCGGGATAATTATTATAACAAAAACCCTTAATATGTATTGAAATACCTATCCATTCGCTTTCAGAGTATTTGTGAGCCATTGTATTCAACCCCACAATACCTCTGGGACAGAATTTGCACCACGTACCTCCAACCTCTTCGCAAACAAGTGTTTTGGTAAACTTCTCGCTAAGTATTGAAATTTGTTTCGATTTGCTATTGTTAGCAATGTTAATATCTTTTTTCCCGTTCGGATTTGAAACGATAATTTTTATTGTTTGATTGCCCGGACTATTAGCCTTCCAAGGTACAGTACAAACAAAATCATAAGTTTTATTACTCTCAACGCCTTTCGCACATATTATTTTTTCGTCAGACGTTGTCTGTCCATTATTAATTTTATATTTAACGGAAAAAGAATTAACAGTAGCTGTACCAATATTTTTTATTCGTCCTTTCACAATAATATTTCCTTTTATAGCAATCGAATTTATCGATATTGAATCCATTGCTATGTCGTATGAAGTTTGCGTTGTTCCACCAACATCTCCGGCTTTAATTGCCGTATTTGGAGTATTTTCATAGGCATATTCTTTGATTGTCAGTTTTTTGGAACTATTAAATGATACCAATACCCAACCATAATAAATTTTGGAGCCAATAAAAAATTTGACTCCAACATATTTATCGCCGAGATTTTGAAAATTCGGGTCTGAATTATCACCGATAAACGGCTCAGGTACAGAGTTTCCCCAATTGGCAGATGCATCAATAATACTTCCGGCAGTCATAGCTTGAATATATCTACCTCCATAAGGATTCGTACTTGTTCCTTTCAGATTAAACTCATTGCCTGTTGCATAAGTCATGTGCATAAACCAACCCGTTGCTCCATAATCATCCCATCTAAAATTATATTCCTGTGTTCCATCTTGATTGAAATCAATAGCAACTATATTACCGGCGGAATGCCCACCTACACCAAGAGTAGTTGTTACGTCAGGTTTAATGTCCGTATAGACTATTTTTGCATTTGCATTAATGCTAAATAAAACTACTAGTAAACTGAAAAGTAATTTTGCTTTTTTCATTTTCATTCCATATTAATTCAAAAATAAATATATTTCGTATGTTAATGACAATTGATTTGCCAAAAAGTTACACAAAAAAAATAGTCAATCCAAAATCCAAAGTTGTATGTTTTCACTTCAAATATACATTTTTTGCATATTTATCAATACAATCAACAAAAAAAGCAAGAATGGATAAACGAAAATTCCTAAATGATTTATATCTTCGCAATACTGAGGTTAGCGAATGAAAGAAATTGTTCAAAATAAATATCAAGAATCAATCAACAAAACGATTGATTATATTAACGACAACTTAAAGAATCCAATAGATTTAAAGAGGTTGGCGACCATTGCCAATATTTCTGAATTCCATTTCCACCGAATTTTCAAAGCATTTATCGGTGAACCTTTGGGAACTTATATTGTAAGATTACGAATGGAAAGAGCGGCGTCTATTCTGCAAAGAACTAATAATTCACTTTCTGAAATTGCCGAAAAAACCGGCTATCAGTCGCCATATTCACTATCCAAAGCATTTAAAAAGCATTTTGGAATTACACCTTCCGCATTTAGAAATATTGATACTTTTATTTCAAATAGAAAAATAATTGAAACGGACGATACCTCAATTCCCAAACCAGATATACGTGAAATCAAGAGTAAAGAGCTTGTCTATGTCCGAATAATCAGTAAATATGGCTCTAAAGAAGATTATTCAATTGCTTGGGCGAAACTTTATAATTATGTCAAAAAGAATAATTTATTGTTTTCGGATAGTGAATTTATCGGGTTAAGTTTTGATGACCCCGGTATTACAAAAGCCGAAAAGTGTAGATTTTATGCTTGTATTTCCATTAATGAGCCAATAGAATCTTATGGTGAATTTGGAATACAAACAATAGAAAGCGGTAAATATGCTGTGTTTTCATTAAAGGGTAGTTATTCGGGACTTGATAAATTATACCGTTCAATTTATTTCAATTGGTTACCAAATTCCAAATTTCAACTGCGTAACGATATACCGTTCGAGAAATATTTGAACTCACCCGATACTGCTATTGAAT